>ENA-UOOI01001172-UOOI01001172.1-fermentation-metagenome-genome-assembly--contig:-NODE-1172-length-28771-cov-12.463714_pt1 | contig 28771 bp, 37 predicted proteins | sample MGYA00245779_ERZ724027 | MGnify/ENA primary metagenome ERZ724027 (study PRJEB28704, sample SAMN03018318) | fermentation metagenome | biome: anthropogenic terrestrial biome; feature: soil...
AGCCGTCAGTCTGCCCGGTGCGGTCAACCAGCGCCGCATTGATTGTCCGGCCTTCCGACTCGCCCTGCACGGCCAGTACCGGCACATAGTTTTGTTCCCACGCGTTTAAAGTAATATCAATATCGGTCATGTGTTAGTCACCCCTTAATATGTTCCGGTAAATAGTCCGTTTTTAAACGACAAGCCTACTTTGTCTCCGCCCGCGCCCATAACCTTAACGTCGTGCGTTTCGCCCGTTTGGCCGTTAATCGACAGGTCGCCGTCCATAGACAGGTCGCCGTCCATAGACAGGTCGCCTAACATAGACAGGTCGCCTTCCACATACAGATCTCTGGTTACTCCGAGATTTCCCTTCACGGAAACATTACCTGTTTGCATACTGCCTTGATACCCGCCGATCTGGATTTCAGATCCGTTCAAAAACATACCGCTTGCTTCTCCACATTCGGGGCCGGTTATTTCCGCCCCTCCGGGAAGCCGCAGATCGCCTTTAAACGTGCCGCCGCTCAGATAAAATTTTCCGCTGTCAAGATCGAGCCACCATGAGCCGTCATTTGCTTCAATCCTGCCAGTGCTGATACAGGCTCCGTCAATTGTCGTGTCGCCGTTTCTCAAATTGGAGATTTTGACAAGGCCGTTAAGCTCCAGCTTATCCGCACTGATTTTGATTGTCTCCGGGGAAATATTAATCTCGGCAATCAGTTTCCCTTTGTCGGCTTTCAGCGTAATCTGTCCATTAAGCTGTGTGATCTCCGTTTTGGCTTCTTCAACTCCGGCGCTTGTTTCATCGGCTGTCTGCTGGGCTTTATCTGCCGCTGCCTGTGCTTTGTCGGCCTTAGAAAACCGCTGGGATTGGTTTTCCTCTTTGGATTCGGCGGAAGCATAGTAAGTTTCACTTTCCCCGACTGAAAACTCCGCTTTGGTGACGAAGGTCCGGTAGGAATTCCCGCTCTTATCGGTCATATGCAAAATGTCCCCGGCTTCAATGGCAGGATTGGAAAGCGAGGTCGCTTCACACGGGCGGAATGCCGTTCCAATCAGCTTCGTCCCGAGTGTGTTTACAAGGCTTTGCAAATTATCCTGCGCAAGCGGATTGTCCCGGATCCGCAGCACGAAGTCATTTGTGCCGGCGGAATACACGGTATTGGAATCGTCATTCCCCTGAATCTGCACACCGGTTATTACGGTGTCATTGTCGCTGATAGTCAGGTTCACCGGCAGGTTTCCGATATCATAATCTGCATCGCCGTTTCATACCAACGGATTTCCACAGCGCCGCCCGTATTGCACCGGGCAAAGCACCCGGCGAGCTGGGCGACATAGGAGAGGATTTCCCGGCAGGTTACCGCCGAATCCGACGGGCGCTTTGCAACGGAATAGGTACTGTTTGGGAATGCAGCCGTTGCTAATTTCACACCACATACGGAGCAAACGTCTGCCGCGATCTGCCCCAGCGTTGCCGGATAGCCCAGCGTGCTGCGGGAATAAGGCACATCAAATTTTGAGAGGTTATCCTCAGCCGTGAGCTGTATGGCAGATCCGCGTGCAGGAGCCGACAGCACATTAAAAACACCTTTGGGAATTTTCTCAATGATTTCCCCGTCTTTCCAATGGACCGCAGTTGTTACGCCTACCCACGGTTTTATGACGGCACCCTTAAAATTAAACCGGTTAAATTCCCCTTCGTAGTTGTTCAGCGTCATCTGCAATTCATTGATAATGGCGGAACCGAGTTCGAATGCGCTGGTGTCCGACACGGCATCATCAATCTGCATGGCACCATCAGCCATGATGTTTCGGCTGTCGATTTCGATACCGGTGCCATCGGCAAAATCCACGTGGGCACCGGCATGGAATTTTCGCCTGCTGTGGGTAATGATCTTTTTAAAGCTGTCTGATGTTGGATACATGTTTACACCTCAATAAAGTTAAAGGATACATTCTTTACGATCTGCTGGTCCGGAAGGAGCTGCCCAACCTCAGCGGAGCGGTCACCAACATAGAAGGTGGCCGTCCGCATGGCGTTTCTCTTAATATCGAAATAGGTCAGCCTGAAATTTTGGCCGTCGACATTCCGCAAAAGTACGGACGCTTCCGCAGCGGGCATTGCCGCCCATTTGCAGGTGAGCTTCACCTTTTGGGCAACAAAATCCGTGTGCGCCACGCCGTCCAGGGACCGCCCGGCATCCGGGCCGGAGATATCCTGCAATCCGTATGTAACACTTGCAGGGGTCTTTAACGTTATTCCGTTGACGGCCAGAATTTGTGCTAGCGTCACATGATTTCACCTCTTTAAAGGGCATAAAACAGCGCCGCCCGGTATGGACGGCGCTAAGATTGAAATATTTTCCTTGCTGATGTAGAATAACGTCGGAAAGAAGGGAAAAATTTGACCGAAGAATTCAGGACTTTCAAATGCTGGCGCTATAGAATAAACACAACTATCCGATATGTGTACGAAACCGATTCTAATGGTAATCGGAAACTTATAGGTTCATACTGCTCATTACAACAGCAAGGTAAAAAGTGCTATGGTATGCAGGCAGTAGATAGACCCTGCCCTCTTGTACATCATTCGGAAGAAAGCTTATCAGCCGAAGCGTCTAAAAGTTCATCGCTGTAATTTGTAGGGACACAATAGCAAAAATCTCTAAAGCAGCATTCAGCACAGTGCTGCTTTACTTTTTTGCAATGCCGCTGCAATCTTTTGAAAAACTCTTTGCTGTCCATTTTCAGTTACTTCCTTTCTGCGCCCATCTCAGGCGCTTTCTTGACAAACTTTCTTGCCGTGATAGAATATTGGCGGGAGGGGAATAATGATGGGAGCATATGGAACACCGGAACATTTACCGGGAGAAAATCAAGAGCCGCAAGATCAATATAGTTGTTCCAAAATTAAAAAAAGAGGAATTTTGCATGGAGATTTAAAAACGTGGCAAAAGGCAATTCTAATAATCTATCTTTGCATAGTTGGTTTCTTCGAATTTGCAATGCTTGTTGGCTTAGGAAATTACACCGGCTATATGCCAATAGGGATATTCTCTGCAATTGCTTTTTTCGTCTTAGCCGCTTTTTTTGCTGTCAGGATAAACGCGCATAAAAAGGCATGGCCACTTATTATCTGTTCGTTGATCGCTTTTGTTACATACTTTTGTGAGCTGGGGTCATCTGCCACAAAAGGAGTTACCGCTGTTCCAACAGCAAGTAGTGAATCATTTTCAAGCAATGCCGCAGTTCTAAGCTCTGCATCAGGATCTGCGTCTTCTTCTAAATCCGTATCCTCTCAAAAGCAAGCATCCGGGAAGACATCTAGTCATGCTAAACAAACTACAGAATCACAAAAACTTGTTGATGCTGCCACCCAATATAAATCTGAGTGCCAATCGTTCAAATATAAAAGTGTCGCCAGAAAACCCAATGATTACAAAAGCAAAAAAGCCAAATTTACCGGTCAGGTTAGTCAGATTGAGGAAAATTGGGGATCAGACGTTATTCTTCTTAGTGTGACAAAAGGAGAATATGACACATGGAGCGATAATATTTACGTTGAGTATACTCCAAAAAGTAAAGATGAAAGCCGCATACTGGAAAACGACATTATTACCGTATACGGAGAATTAAACGGAATCAAAACATATACAACCGTTTTGGGAAACAGCGTAAGCATCCCATATTTTACAGCACAATACGTCGACATTTCATCGGAAAGTAAATAAGCAGCAGGCGGATAGAACCGCCTGCTTTTTCAATCCTGCAAAACAGGATGATACCGTTTATTCCGGTTGTTTACTTCTTTTATTATTCGGTTCACAAACGGCTTTCCGTCAACATCCATCCGAAGATTAATCGAATGGCCTTGCTTCAGCGAATGATCTATGGAATGCAGCAATTCGACAGCTTCATCTGAAACGCTGCCATTGCCGCTATTTTGAATTCCTTTGCCAATGCGCGAATATACATCGTCATTTAAAGGCAGAACAGCCTCAGGATATTTTCCTTCACCGGTCATGGTAAACGTCGGACCCGTTACAAGGCCGCCTGCTGCTAATCCCACCGGCGCTAAGGCTGCTATGGCCGGAATAGCCGCAGCTCCGCCGGTAACGGCTATGGCCGCCGCTCCTAGGCCAATCAGATCAACAGCAGCGGGTGCAACCCAGCTTTTATGTGCTATCCAGACTTCATTGATTTTTTTGCCCACCCCGCTCATAAAACCGGTAAACTGCCCCCACATGGCAGATAAGCCCGCAACAAAACTGGAATACATACCTTCTGCTGTCTTGCCTGCATTTTGCATAAGATTTTTTCCAAAATTAACAAAGCCTTTTGAGACAGACGGAATCCAACTGGAAATTACTTTACCTGCTGCTTTTAGGCCGCCGATTACAGCAGTTGGAATATAGGCAAATGTTTTTCGTGTGTTAATCATAATATTATCGCCTATTTTAGTAAAAGCACCGGATGAAGATGTGCCCCATCCCCGAATTGTATTTTTTACTCCAGACAAACTTGTAGCTGTAGAGTTTGAAACATAACTCCAGGATTTTTTAAATATATTAGAAATTGATTGTCCCCACGCTGAAACTGTTATCTGTGTTGATGCTGAAAATTCAAAAATCTTTTGCTTTGCTGCTTGGATAGACGGTTCAAATTTTGATTTGAGGTTAACGGCGGGTGCCGTTGCAGTTTGCATTTCTGGAGCCGTGATCTTTTTCTGATACTCTGTTCTGCTGCTTATGAAATCATTCATTACAATGGCTGGAGCTGTAGCATGTATAACAGTTGGAGCCGTAACTTTTTTTTGATACTGGGATTTACTTTTTAAAAAATCAGCCAATAAAAGTGACGGAACCGTTGGCCGAGCAAAAGTGGGAGCGCGGACTGTCTGCTGATATCGTTTTTTTATTCTGTCATAAACACTTGTATCTGGAGCAGGAACTTTAATTTTTGGAAACTCTGGAATCTTCCATGCCCCTAAGGCTGGCAGTTTGACTTTAGAAAGTTCTTTTGCAGCTTCTGAAGCCTTGTTTTTTACCTTGTCCAACGCTTTCTGTGCTTTGCCGGAGCCATCTTTTAAAGTATCAAAAAAGCCCTTGATCCTTTTTTTGAAATCTTCAAACCCTTTTAGCGCCGGAGTTTTTATAGTTTCAAACATAGAACTATAATCTGGGCTTTGACTTTTGGGACCAGAGCCCCCAGTGATGCTATTAACATCCTTATTAAGGACATTGAGCTCATCAAACCCCATGATCGTACGCTGAAGCTCTTTCACTTTCTTATTGGCACTGCTTGCACTGGTACCTGCTTTATCAATAGATTTTGCATAATCCACATAAGGCTTTTTTGAAATGGTTACCGTTTTCTGACCCGTTATCTGCGCAATAAAAATTGCTATTTTATTCGCTGCCCATGAAATAGCATCCGCTATTCGCACAATTACCGGTGTCAGTGCCTGCAGTGCGGGCATCAGTGCGGCTGCAATGCTGTTTTTAAGGTACAGAGCGCTTGACGCAAGCTGCGACATGGTGCTGTTGGCCCGTGAACTCCCAAGCGCCATATTCTGAAAGCCCTCGGAAATAGATTGAAAGACAAATGACACACCCCGGTAGAGCAGCATACTCAGCAACATTCGACGGGTCATTCTGCCAAAATACCCGCTGCTTTGACCTGCGCGCCGGATATTGCCGCTGGCGTTTTTCATGCTCCGGCTCAGCCGGCCGGTCTTTTCAGCCGCGGCACCTGAAGCATTTCCAGCAGCAGAAATCTGTGCCTGCACTTCGGCAAGATGGGCTTTCAGCGGAGCCGTCTGTGCGTCCAGCTGGTCAAGCTGGGCATTCAGCTTCTGCATCTGCGGGTCGTTGCCAACCATGAAATCAAATGACTGGTCTTTCGTCATGCCGGTAAGGTTCGGAAGGCCGGTATATTTATTTACAATAGCATCCTGCTTTTCATATATGCCGGCCATCTTTTGGTTCAGTTTATCTATCTTCGCCTGCGTCCGGCCAATCTCTGCCTGCAGCTTTTTCAGGTTACCCTGCGCCTTGCTGGTCGTGACATTCACGTCGGCAGCCTTTTTTGGCTGCACACTTGCGATTTTTTCCTTTAGCTTGTCAATCTTTGCCGTCACTTTTTCAGTTTTGGCCGAAATGATAATCTGCAGTTCTTCAACGGTCATGTGCTCCGCACCTCCCTCTGCCGGTTAAATTCTGCGGCATATTTCTGCCACTGCGCCTTGCTTTCCTGCCAGCCGCCGGACGAATCGCCGAATAAGTCCGGGTAGGCGGCGCTCAGCGACTTCGGGTATTTCTTTGGTTCATGGAACATAACGCCGATCAGCTGGGCAAGCTGGTAATCCATCTTCGCCCGGAGCTGTTCCCGGTCACGGGTTTCGGCTTTCCGGCGGCGGTAAAAGGCGTTGATCTCATCCACAACCTCCGGGTAGGTCATGTTCCAGAACCGGCCGGATGGGATACCGATTTCCAGCGCGTCGTCCTTTATCGCAAGGATTGCTTCCGTCAGGCTCCGGTATTGCTGTCCGCCGCCGGACTGCCCGCGTTTTTTTCGGTGTCACCCGTGTCGCCAATGCCGACCTGAGCCAGCAGTTTCAAAATTACATCGACAATTTTCTCCGCGCTGCCTCCGTCGGCAATATAGTCGTCGTACAGATTGCAGACTTCCCTCAGGTTCATCCCGTGGTTGTACGGCTGCAAAGCACCCCACAGAATCATAACGATCACCGTAGCATCCATCAAATGGTTGACCGCCTCGGTCAGGCCCATGCCGAGCTGCTTTTCCACCTGAATGGCATTAAAGGTTGTCAGGCGCAGCCGGTATTCTTTTCCGTTGACTTTCCAAATTACATAAGGCATCTTTCATGCACTCCTTTATAAAATTGGGGGAGGCTTGTGCCTCTCCCTTTTGGCTGTATTTTACTTTCCTGTTTCTCCGGTACCGCCGGCACTTTCCTCAACGTCCGTGATGTTGCTGTTAATCAGCATCTTTACCTTGAACTGCAGCGCGTCGCCCGTGCCGCCGCCAGTCCGCGTTGTGACGACATAAGCCGACCACGAAAAACCGGTGCCGTCCGGGTAAATCAGCTTGAAATATTTGACCTGCCGGGCAAGTTCCGCCGCGCGCAGGGCTTTGTAGGAATTCATCAGCTTATCACCGGATGCCGGTTCCGTCTGCGTGTCATCATTGAAGAACTCAAACTCTGGTTCCCCGAGATCAACGATCCCCGGAATATACCGCTTGTTCTTGTCCTGCATATTGGTAACTTCAATTTTTTCGGCCTCAAACGACATATCCGGAACTTTTTGGAGTCCGTACAAGGTTTTATATGTACCACCTTCGGCATCCGCCATATCAAGATGCGTGCCGAGCATTGCTGTTTCCATCAAAAACCACCTCTGTATATTTTCTTTTCTTTGTTGTCAACCCATCCGGTGAACGGCATCATGTACCGGTGCAAACCGGAAGGGTCTTTCTTCAGCTTTGCGCTGCCGCGGACAAAACCGGCGGAAATCATTGCTGCGCTGACCTGCCCCGCAAGCTGTGCGCAGCGTGCCGGGCTGTTTCCATTCGCCGCCGTATCCCACACGTCAATCTGGCACTCATACCGGGAATACCGTTCTTCACCGAAAAGGACTGCGGCGCAGCTGTTTCCAATCTCCGTCAAAGACACGTAAGGAAAATCAGAATCAATTTCCGGGAAAGCAAGCTGCACCGTACAGATTGACTGCAAGAGGCCAGAAACCTCTTTATTCATATCAATCATTTCATCAGCTCCTCGACGTCTTCCCGGATGGAGTCCTTTACAGCATCGACCGCCTTATCCTTGCCTTCGGCAAACGCCGTGCGCATAAACGGCTGGGGCGGCTGCCCGTGGGACGTATGCCAGTTGCCTTCTGCATCCTGGTACCGCCAGTATTTCTTTGTGGTATGCGGGACGGACGGATCTCCTTTCGGCCCGGTGCCAAACTCCACATCCGGGCCGTATTTCACGCTGGTCCCGGTGACAACCTGATCATTCGATTTTGCTTCCGTGTGGATGCTGTCGCGCAGGTTGCCGGTATCAACCGGGCAATGCGCTTTTGCGCCCGCCTCAAACACAGCCCCGCCTTTCAGCAGGGCTTTCTGTGTGCTTTGCGGGATGCTGCCGCCCAGCTTATCCAGCTTTTTCAGGAGCTTGTCCAGCCCCTTCACCTGAACTTCCAATTTTCATCACCTCAATCAACGCATAAGTATGCGTCATGCGCTTTTTCACGCTGACAACGGTATATTCCGGCTCCGTGGAATCGGCGGTAAAAGCGACGCCCATTCCGCCGAAAATCGGAGCGTCCGGCGCGGCGTGTAGAAGCATCATTTGTTCCGTGCGCGGGCCGTAAAGCTCCACGGTCAGTTTATCCGTCACAGGCAGCACGCTGCACGGGACGGACCCGGCCGGCTGCCAGACGTAGGTATCGCCGACGTAACCGCTCGGGACTTTCACTTTCGAGAACAGCAAGGCGGTTTTATCATTGAAAGCCGCAAGGTCTGCGGCATAAGCGGATAAATCCATCACGGCCACAGCTTTCTGTACTGGGAAAGCGCCTTTTTCTCGGCGTCCGTCAGTTCCCCGGCCGTGTCATACTGTACCGTTTTGTAAGTGAAAGACACATCGCCCTCTTTAAGTCCAGAAAGCGTTTTCGGCGCTGCTTCCTGCCCATATCCCCGCGCCCGGTACCGATTCACAACCATATCAGCCATAAGGCCCTGCTAGCCGGCATCCGACACGTCGGAAAGGCGGCAATATTTTTTTACCTGCGCCGTCACCTTATCGCAAAGCAGATTCAACAGGGCATCCTTGTCTTTGCCGGTAATGCCGAGAAGCGTTTTAACCTGTTCCAACAGTGTCATAGAGCCGCCTTATTTCGCAGGCGGCGCGGCTGGTTTTGCAGCGGGTTTTGCCGTAAGCGCCTTGATGATGTCATCCTTCTTCATAGCATTGCCGAGGTCAATGCCCTTGGCTTCCGCATATGCGCGAAGTTCATCCACTTTCATGCCCGAAAAATTAGGTTTGGCTTCCTTCGTTACCACCGTGAAACCGTCCGCTTCCAGGCGGGCGGCGGCTTCCTCCGAATCCACAATACGGTGGACATTCAGCTTTTTCAGTTCAATCATGGTTTATTTCCTCCTTACGACGCGGGCTTCTGGTTGACCCGTACGGCATCCAGTTTGTTATCCGGCACCCACAGGTCGTGGAACTTACGGTACTCAATCAGCCACGCCTGAGCGCCCTGGTTGGTGATCGGGTCAAAGATTTTCATGGTGTCGGTCTTGCTGACTGCGATCGGCGCGCGGCGTGCGGAAATAATCCAGTTGATATCCACTGCTCCGGCTGCCGGGACGAACCCGCCGACGGTCTGGCCGGTTGTTTTGCCGTCGTTGAACACATAAGCGGTTTTCAGCCGGGCGGAAGGTACACGGAGAATAGGCGTATTGTCGATAGACTGAACCTTCGTTTTGATGCTGCCCTGCGCAAATTCCGTCACATCGAGGCGTTTCTCGATCTTGTCAGCCTGTGCAAGGGCAACTGCCGCCGGGATACTCATTGTAATAACAAGCGGTTCATTTTCACCGACAACATCCTGCACGGCGGCAATGTCTGAAAGAAGTTTTGAAAGGATATCCGATTCTGCCGGTGTATATTCGGATTTGTGGGAAGCTCCCGCAGCCAGCGCGGCAAGTTTCGAATACCGGTAGGCGTCAACTTCCGGGATGACCTTTGTGCGCTGGAATTCCGTTGTGACATTCGCAGCGGCCGCAACAAAGTTTGTTTCATCAACGTCGATTGCATCAAGCTGGAACTTCCGGCCGCGGTCCTGCGTCATGGTGTAAGTGCCGTATTTCAGCGTAACGCTGCCCTGGGTATATCCGTTGTCACGGTCATAATCCGCAAGACCGTCCATATTGATTTTCGGGATTTTGACTTCATTGCCTCCGGAATATTTGACCTGGCCGGCGTTTTTCTCCATCCATCCGGATGTGGCGCCCTCGATCATCTGCTTATCCAGTTGCTGCTGAAAAAGGGTTGCCATTTCAAGTGTATTGATAGCCATTTTTCATCACTCCAATTAAAAATTGCCCCTTGCCGCGGCAAATGCGTCTGCGACTTGTTTTGCTTCCGGCGCGTCGGGGTTCGGCGTGCCGGAATGGAATCCGGTTCCTTCGGGTTTGGTTTCAACCTGTTCAAACAGGTAACTGTCCGATTTTTTCAGGGCGTCCAGTGCGGCGTCGAGGCCGTCAACGGTGCCGTCGTCTTTGAGAGACAGTTTGGACGGGTCGAGCAGGGCCTTAACCGCTTTTGTGTTCTTGCCTTTTGCCTTCGTGATGCCGAAGTCAAGAGCGGCATTGAGGGCATTTTGATTGATCTTGGTCTGCAGGGCTTCCGTATCGGTTTTGTACTTCGTCTGTAAATTGCCGAGCTGCTTTGTCAGATCCTCGTTGCTGCCAGCCGACTTTTTCAGCGCGGCAATGTCCTTGTCGCGGCTTTCGAGCTGCTTTTTGAGGTCGGCAACAGTCGCTTCGGAAGTGTCGAACTTTTCTTTGCCTACATACCCGCCGTCAGCAAGGTTTGCGAGCTTGATTTTGTCGTTGCCTTTGAGTTTTTCTGTAACCTGGCTATACAGTTCGTCGCCCAGTGCTTCTTTTAAATCCATGTGAAAATCCTTTCCGCCGCAGATTTTTTAAAGGCGGTTGACTCCGCCGGGCGGCGCGCTGCATTTAAAGCCCGGCAGCGTAGGGCAAATAAAAACGCCCTGCCGGATGGCGGGACGAAATTTAACGGTTTATTGCGCTTTCAGGATTTTAGATGTAAAATATTGGCAAAAAGAGGTGAAATACCATGCGATACGATACACGTTCTGGATACTGCCCAACGCTCAAAAAAGACTACTCAGTCACTGTGGAACAGCTGGAAACTACCAGTCTTGAAAACACATCAAGGCATTACATTGACGGGCAGTTTGACTGTAAGTATGCTGAAATGCACCAATGCCCACACATTAATGACTGCCCCGTAGCCCATCTACAGAAATAGTCTGCTTGTCAGCCGTTTCAGCGTCGCCTGAGACGGCTGAATCTTTTTGAAGCTTTTCGAGGAATTCCCGGACTGGCTTTGGAAAACGGAATGCGCAATGCTCGGTTAAAGCCATATCCGTACCGTCCAAATGCAGTGTCACAATCGGGCTCTCCCCTGCTTTCTGGGATATAGAATAGTCCAGAACTAAATCAGAAATGTCCTGCCCGTCCACAACCATTTTAGTAAATGGGCTGTGGGCTGCCGTGATTTCAATCTTATGCATATTCATCCTTCTTTCTTAAAAATCTGCATAAAAATACCGCCGTACTATTTCAGCAGGCGGTATTATTTTGTTGGATCGATTCTCTTCGGACACCTTTTGCAGATAGGATACTTTTCAGGTGGAATATTGTCTTCCAGCACTTCCGGCTTGATCATGTTGTCGGCCACATCCTGAATATCCATACAATAACCGAGTTCAATTTTACGGCCCAGCAAAGGGCACTGCACATCATTTATGATCTGGGACATATCTATCAATCACTTCCAACAATCTAAGCGTGTCGGTTTTAAATTCTTTTGAACCATAAGCAGTTTGGACGATACCATCAATGGCTTTCACCCCAATAACGCCATCCTTGCAATAATAATTGTGGACTGTGTTTGGCGTCGGGTACCGCTTCATCATGACCTTTGCCTGATTCATAAATCTGACAGCCTGTTCTTTGGTAAGCCCACGCTGGACTAACCGTCTTTCAGCGTGGCCGCGCCATCCTTTGATTTCAACCGGTTCAGCCGGATAAGCCTTGCCTTTATTGACAATCCCGAGTTTTTCAAGTTCCCGGTCGATCTTTACATACTCAACCGGACGGCCGTTGATGTTACGGACATAATACTTCATGTCATTCCACTGTTCAGGTTCATTATACTTCATATTCTGAAAATCGGCAAGATTATCAGGTGCGTCTTTTCCAATGACTTTCCGGAAGGTCTTCATCTGCTCCGCGTCGGCCTTTCGGTTCCGATATTTCTTCTGCGCCGTTTCAAGGCTGTCGGCGCCGTACTTTTCGCTGATATCCTTGCGCCATTTTTCATAGTTCATATCCGCTGGTACTCTGTAGTTGCGTCCGGTTTCCGGATCCCGCGCCGTGCGGCTGCCGCCATCAGCTTCCGAGCCTGGAATCTTCGGCGTAATGGTGCAGCGGTCGTTCGGGTGCATTGGTGGCAGGTTCACACCGGTCTGTGCTTCCGATACTTTGAAAACTTTCAGGTCCAGTGCTCCGCAGACGGCGCAGGTCCGGGCATCCAGCGTAGCAAGGTAAGTATATTCTTTGACGCCCATTGCTTTGTAGGACTGGATTGCCGCATCGTTGTGCATCCGGTTAACTTCCGTCCGGACAAGCCGCGCGGCAGCGTAAGCGCCGACGTTCATCAGGTCTGACAGCTCCGTGGCCATCTGCTGAATGGACTTTCCCGCCGTGACTCCGGCGTCAATAATCTTTCCACCTTCTGACGCCAGCACGTCACGGTTTTTCCAGACACGGGAAGAATAATTCTCGCCCTTCCATTTGTTCTGGACCGCCTGATTGACAACGGCCTGCAAAAGCGGGGTGACCGTCGTTCCCGGAACATCTGGCAGCGTGTCATACATGGTTTTGTAGTAAGAATCGTCATAGGCTTTCACCAGCTGCCCGGAACCGGCCTTTTCTTCCCCTGCGGCCAGCTTGTCAAGTTCCGCTTCAATCGCCCGGCGCGCGGCCTGCAGGCGGCTGATTCGGTATCCGTAAGCCGGAGCGTTCAGCTTTGCAAGGGTCTCCGCGTCACCGGTTTCTTCATATAATTTTTGGAGATCAGCCATCAGCTCGGCGGTTTCCTGAGCGGATAACAGTTCCCGGGCTTCTTTCTCGCTGATACCCGTATACTTCCGATAATTCTGGAAGATGCGGTCCATCATCCGAACAAGCTCTTTGTCCGCGTCGCCATACATTACGGCAAGCCGTTTCAGCGTGTCCTTTGTGCCGTCGTGCGATTCTGCTTCACGCTGCAAGGCACGCAGCGCCCAGTATTCATCCGACTTCATTAGAATCACTATCCGAGGATTCGGGTTCAAAATCAGGGCACGTATTGCCGTGATTCCAAGTACAATCACGGCCAAAATGGCGTATACAGCAAGTATCAGCAGCGCCTTTTGCCGAATCATCTTTTGCACATCTCATGCAAAGACAGTTTGCTGTTAAATCAGCTAAACAGCCAATATGGTGTTTACCTTTCACGTTCCATCATCCCCCTTATCACCGCCGGGTGGCACGTCATCATTGCCGAACATCTGGCTGCGCCGCTTATCCTGTTGTGCCTGCTGCGCTTCAAGGTCTTTTTGGGCCTGTTCCGCGTCGTCGACAAGCGGATGGTGCGCAAGCAGAATCTTATCGGGCACAAGTCCGCGGGACTGCATAATCATGCTGACCGTCTCCGCGTCGTTTACGATCATCGTCTTATTGACCGTCACAACAATTTTGGAACTGTTGTAATTCGTACCGTTCCGGCGGTTCATATCGTCCGTCAGGAACCAGAACAGGTCTTTCAGAGCCTTTTTCAGCTTGAGGATCAGTGGATTGGCTTTCAGGTTGAGCTGCGTGTATTTGAATTTCAGCGCAACGCCGGAAGGATTGTTTCCAAGCTGTTCGTCGCTTGTATCAATGCCCATGCCAAAATGGTAAATATCGTGCCGGAGCATATCGAGCCACTTGCAGCGCTCCTCCACAGAAAGCGTGACCTGCTGTGCAGTTACGCCGTCACCAGCATCACCGCCCGATACGTTCACGACCTTGTTTATCTGCAGGCGCTTCACGATTTCCCGCGCTGTTTCACCGCCAAACCCCTTGACGATCCAGTACAGCGCCACAAGATCAATCTGGTCATTTGTCGTAGCGCTGGAAATCATATCGTAAGCATCAATCAGGGACTTAATGCCGCAGGGTTGGCCGTTCTCATCCTGCCCGCCGAGATCACTCGTCGCTTCGCTGTTGTTGTAGAGCGGAACCCATGGCACACGCCCCCAGCTGTGCGCTTCCCGGCTTGTTTCCGCGCCGTCAACCGTTGTCACATTCCACCAGTGCGGTGCCGGATTAACCGGATAAGCCGGGTCCAGCAGATAATTGCCGTGTTCATCCTGGACGTAATAGGTCACGTCGTGGTCTGTCCACCATTCGACTTTATACCGCTTCACCGTTTCACCGCTGCTGACAACATCAAACGTATAGAACCGGACAACGTCTTCCAGTACCCGCTGATGTTCGGAATCATAAAAAGCAACGACCTCATTTGCCGGCACGACAATGTAATGCAGGGAGCCGTCCGGGTCGTAGTACGGATGCACCCAGCCGACGCCCTTTTTTGACGCTTCCTTCACCCAGTCCGTCAGCATATCCGGGAATTCTTCGTCGGTCGTAATATTCGTGACGGCCGTTTCAAAATCTTTGTCATCTTCGACGCTGACGGTCGGCGGCTTTCCGACTATGTACCCGACCTTCTGGTCGACCAACAGCCGGAAAAACGGGTGGATGTTGTGCATATTCGAATTGTTGGAATTCGTGATCGTCTGGGCTATTTCATGGTCTTTCCCGTCGTCGCTGTTCTCGGCGAGAACCTTATCATAGACAACCGACTGCCGGAAATCATGGTTCAGGATATCGTGCCGGCCGGCGTAATAGCGCTCGCCGACAGCCATAAACCTCTGCTTTTCATCTACAGACCAGTCACGCAGAATCAGCTTGATGATCTCCGACTGATTCAGCCTGCCTTCAATGGTCAGTCTGGCTTTTATCAGGTCTAAGTCGCTTATGTACATGGGTTACACCACCCTCACATTCTTCATATCGTCTTCCATAGCATAGCGGACCGCGTCGATTGCGTGGTTGTTTTTATCAGGGTAACCGGCTTTAAAATTCCCGTTTGCGTCCCGTTCAAGCTCATACCCAATAAACTCCCGTGCGGCGTTTGGGCAGCGTTTATCGTCTATAATGATTTCATCAAGGCCCTGCAGCCAGTGGATACCATAATCCACACTGTCAGGGCCTTTCTTCGCGCCGCGGACCCGCAGGCCGTAGCCCCGGACTTCAGCAATGCTTTTCGGTTCTGCGGAATCACAGACAATATCTTTGCCCTGCCCACCGTGCTGCTTTACCTGTTTAGCCGCTGCAAAATTCGTAAGGCCGACTTTATAAACTTCGTCATAAATCAGCAGGCGGCGCTTCTTGCGGTCATATCCGCAGGCAGCAAAGCAAAACGGATCCACTGCGAAGCCCCAGTCAATCCCAAACCTGCGGCGCGGTACCATGTTAATCTCGGCATCGGTAATTCTCCGGATTTTTACGTTGGTGAACACTTCGCCGCCTGTGCCGGTCGGAATGCCGAGATACTCGTGCCGGTATGCGTCCGGATTAACCGCTTTAAGGTGTTCCGCCTCGATAATGAATTCATTACCGAGCCATTTCTGCGGCACGGTCAGGTAGGTGCTGTGATGTTCCACCATGCCCGGCTCTGAAAATGCCGTCGGGTCATTTACCCAGGAGCGCTGACTCCGTGGCGGGTTAAAAGAATAAAAGACGGTGAATTTCTCACCGCCTCTCAAAACAGACTGCTGTATGCTGCGTATTTTCTCAGGGCCTTCAAACTCGTCCAGTTCCTCGAACCACAAGTATTTGATGTATCCGCGAGGCACTTTGATTGACTTAACCTTCATCGGGTCATCAGCCCCGCGGAAAAGGATCTGCTGCCCAGTCGGCTTGTAGGTAAGCCGCAGCGGCGACAGGGACGCCCGCCATAAATGCGACACACCGAGTTTGTCAATTGCCCACAAAAGTTGTGTATAAACGCTGTCTTTCAGGTCAACGCCATAGCGGCGGAGTACCAGAGCATTTGTAAATTTTCCCGCCGCAGCGTCCCGCATAATACCAAGCGGTGTTTCTGTGCCGGCAAAGGAAGACTTACATGAACCACGACCTCCGGCCAGTTTATAAAACGTGTGGCTGTTTGCTGCAACATCACGGTGCAAGCTATAAAAGGACGGGGCAATCAGATCAGTCAGCTTTACCGTTTTCGTCTGCCTGCTTGTCTGGAACATCGTCGACAATCTGAACCACCCCTTCACCCGAAAGATTTACGTTGTCGGTGAATAGCCCCAGCCGCTTTCCGAGAAGTTCCAGCGCTTTCAGCTTATCGTGCATCTTGACCTCGCGCTCAACGCCGGGGCCGTCCTTTGTCGGAATTGTCTTCACGCGGACAGAAGCCACGGCGGCGGTATCGTCACGGACTGCATCAGGCTTGACCGTCGCATCGTCATAGTTGACAACATCCTGCGAATTGGCGAAGGCGACACGGGCAAGCTCCCGGACAACGCGGTCGGCGGTGACACCCGTGCGGCTGGACTGGGCGGCTAGGGACTTGTCAATACGTGCGCGAATCTGGGGTTTTCTCAGGTTCTCACTTCCAATGTCAGAAGCTGCTGCCGGGCTGTATCCTGCCCTGATTGCCGCCTGCGTCGCGTTCAGGTCAACGAGGTATTCCTCGCAGAAGCGTTTTTGTTTGTTCGTCATGGATGTCGCCACCTCGTTTCACAGTTTCATACAGGCACCGCGGCAGCATGCACACCCACGCCCCGGTACGCCTGTAATCATTCCAGACACATTTTGGACTGCACACTGCCGGTCACCTCCCGAAAATTGGCATGAAAAAGGACGGCCCGAAGGTCGCCCACACGATATTGACAATCTGAAATTTAAAAATACAACATGTTGATAACTCGGTTGAATGTGTGGAAAGAATGGACGCCCAAGAAGGGCGTCCATTCTTGATATCAAAACTAATTATCACTAATTATCAAACTTGCTCAAAAGATTAAATCTCTTCGTAACAATAAGCAGATTTAAAACAAATGAATAAAACAAATAAAATATTATTGTATCTAATAGCCACTGCAATCCTAAAACCATTCTACCAATATGACAAAATACAAAATTACAACTGTTGAATGTTGGCTTTATAAAACATAATATTAACAATACAATGCTCAGCAAAATCTCATAATTTATAACACTTACCGTTTCATGATGCACTACTTTAAATTTTTCGTAACGACCTGCATCAATTTTCTTGTTGTCTGTTACCTCCTTATCCTTTTCACTAATTGTCCCAAGATACATATACAATGTTGCCGTTAGAACAGATACTACTATACCAAGTGTATTTAATAAATTGCTCCCATAATCAGACTTTGGACTAGCTGACAGTTCTACAGCTAAATGCAATGATGACGCTAACGAAAGCGGAATCGGGAAAAGTAAAAAGAACAAAAAGTGTTGGTATTGAACTTGACCATCGATTTCAAATATTTCTCTATATTGTTTACAAATTTTCCAACAATTAATATAAGATGCGCCATTAAAAAGTGTTGAGTATAGTAACAAAAAAATGACTGATACTACAATCCAAAACCATGGTTTTAATAGTATCACTGAACAGATCTATTCTAGGAATTTGTGTTCCTATACATTTTCTCGTTTGGAACATTCCTTTTAATGCAGTCCTTAAATTAGGGAATTTAGGCCTAATATAAATTCGTTTTTCTCGCTCACAATAATTCAATTCTGATCTGTCAGGGTTTTCAAAATATTTTATAAGTTTTAATTCGCGAATTGGTTTTGTTTCAATGAGTCTTTCTACAACATCACAATCTGAAATATTATAAATTTTCATTGTTACTTCATCATCGTTATAAAATTTACTAAAGCTTTTAAAAAATAATGACTGCGCACTATAAATACCTTTATGCTCTAATATTATCATTCCTTCAATGGAATTTGGGCCGCACGGAATTGCAACAAACACATTGAAAAAATTCATTCCCGCTTCATCGGGCATTTGCAAAGACGTAATTTCGCCATATGAATTACATATTACCCTAAAATCTCCTTTTTTTCCTCCTAAAATGAGAAAATGAATATAGTTATAGTCATCTCTCCCATTACTCTGTTTCGTTTTAGTTTCATATTTATTCCAATATAAGAAAGTATAATCCGATTGCTTTTTATCACTTTCATTAGCACTATCTTTATTGATTAAGATATTTTTATCGCTTTTATTGGATACTAAAAATCTATGGTCTGCTTCCTCACGAATTCTAACAGAATGATTATTTATATAATCTGCAAGGACACCAATAATTCCTTTTTCTCTGAATGAATTCAAAGCTATTGTTTGAGCTGTATTATACTTTTTATACATTTTGAATTTATGGTAAGATATACTAGTGTTTGACATAATATTCCTCCAAATAATCCATTAATTGCATTATAGTACAATTAACGTCATATTGGAAGAATAATTTCAAAAATTCGCTAAAATCTTTCGTTTTTAAATTGTCTTCATTATATCCGTTTTGAAGCAAATATATTGTTCCATTCAGACGAATTCTATAAAAAGTCCCCGTACTCTCTACCAAGCGCCCTGCACAGAACGCAAGGCTTTGGAGAGATACAGGTTTTTTTGTATCACCGCCCGGCTCTGCCCCGGCAGGCCCCGGTCTGATTCCGTGCCCGGTGACATATTAACGCGGCCTGCTGGAGTCGAACCAGCGTCTGAGTTATTGGGATACCGACCGCCGCATATCGGCGCCGCCCGCTGGGAACAGGCGGCGCATAGGAGAAAAGAGTGTCAGTCTGGTATTCATGCCGCCCCAGACAGGCGGCTGAAAATCGTAATCCGTTTTTACAATTTCCTACTTTTCATTATATGGGTACATTAGGGGACAAATGGGTACATTTCCAAAATCTTTTCAAATATTGTTTGTTGGCGTCCATACTTTTTCCTGTTTTATGCGCCACTTTGCACCAACCCCATCCTTTCCGGTAATGCATATCCAGCAACGTTTTAGCGCGTATATCCGTAATTTCGTCTATAAAACCGTCTATGGCACTTTTTCTTTGTTCAAGTAAGTTTTCACCTCTTCCCGTGTTTTCTCGTCGTTTCGGACGCCGTGGAGCGTAATAGAGTGGCTTGTGTACGGATATTCGTCGGACGAACCTTTTACAGAATCCGTGACGATTGTCGTTTTTAATTCTTTCAGCCGGACGACGATATCATGATATTTTTCAAGGCTGACTCTGGTCATAATTTCCCTTCTTTATATTTTGTTTTTACATTTTGTTTTTTTGCATTTTGCTTGACATGCTTGACACATGATATAATCATGTGTATAATATGGTTGTGCCATGATAACATCATAATTTTGGGAGGTTATTTTATGTCAGTAAAAGCTCACGTCGTAATTCTTCATGAAACCTCACGTTCCTTTACCAATGAATGGTCCCTCTGTTTTCAACTGTGTCGGTATGAATATACTGATGGCTCTGAACAGAGCGGTTATCGCTTCATTTGGAGACGCCAAAATAATAATTTACAAGGTGCAATGGGGCAAGCAAGAATTCCTTCGATCGCCATCTTGCTAAAATTGGTTAGCCAAGCGATGGATGAAGGTTGGGGGAATTTTGTCGGTGAAGATGCGAATATTGAAATAAAAGCCCCGAATAATTAACCTTACCACCCATTTTTGGGTGGCTTTTTTTATTTTCTCCCGTCAAATATTATCATCATCTGCTTACACCGTTCACAACTTTCCAATTCAACTTCTTTCGAATAGCCGCCCAACTCGACCCGCATTTTACAGGTATCCCTGTAAATCCCGTCCCAGCGCATCCATTCTGCAAACTTGTCAAGCAGTTGCGCCTTTTCATTGTGGGCCTGCTCCCGGGTAACCTGCCCGGCCCGGACGCTTTGATGCAGCCAGCGGAACGCCATAAATAATAATTGCTCCGGATATTTCAGGTGCGGCGGAAGGTCTTCGTTATGCATCGCATGGATTTCAATCTGCTCTGGGGTCATGCGGTCTGTATTAGGCGTTTCAGAGCTATTCATGGAGGACGTCTTGAGACTGTTCATAGAGGGCATTTCAGTACTATTCATGATTGCCCTCATGGAACGGCCCCAGTTCCAGATACCACTCAATCACGCGGACTGCGGAGTGCCATCCATGGCAGCACTCGGCAAAATAGCCCTGCTCCCGGAGTTCTCCAAGCCACCAGTCCTGGTCCGGAGACGTGCGTCCGTCCTCGTCTTTCATTTCAATCCGGAGTCCGTGGTACTTTCCGCGTGCAACCGGCAGGTCCAGATCCGGCACACCCCGCCGCACACCTAGCAGCTTTAGCAGTTTCCCCTGCGCAGGGGAGCATTGGCGCTCATTCGGGATATGGTGGAGCAGCTTCAGGCATGGCCATTTCTGCCGTATAGACGCCTGTTCTGACCACTTTATGACAGCCTGCTGATGCCTGGATTCTGTCATACGGCGGGATTCAGCCAATGTGATACGCCCCTTTCCAATACTCCACGAATGAATATGTTTTGCCTTCGGACCGCTCTTTTCCCTGCCGGACGGTATAACCGTTCCGGGCAAGGATGACGATCACGGTTTCCCGGTCATCCGGTTTGGAAATATAGAGCCTGCGAAGTTTTCCGCCGTTGTCATTCACGCCGTCCGCCTCCCAGAAAATACCCGGTTCAGGATCTGGCTTGCCTGCAGCTTTGTGAGGCCTTCCGTGTCAAACCCTTTACACCGGCGCTGGATTAGTTTCAGTTGTTTCTCGCTGGCCGGGGCTTTTCCCCAGCGTTTGCATATATCCATATTCCAGATATATTCCTGGTCCTTGTAGTTCGTCGTCAGCTTGACATAGGCAAAATCCAGTGCGCTCTGCATTGGCATCAGCCGGCCGTTGAAATTCACCCGGCCCAGTTCATCCTGGCACGGAATCACGATCTTCTCATGATTCATCAGGGAACAGATCAGCCGGCCGTCGGGCATCTTGAACCAGTTGACTCCATGGGTATTGTATTTTTGCGCTTGTGCCCAGAGATCGACAATTTCGACGTTTTTAATCCAGCTTTCCGGACAGTCCGCAGCACGTTCTACCTTTTCCGGCAATTCAAACAGCATCCCGTCCAGCTCGTCCTTCTCTCGTTCCGGCACATCCTTCAGGTCAATTCCCAACAGGGACGGTGCTGTGCAAAGTGACGCTTTTCCGGACACCCCGACGCAGTCGATCAGGTTAAGCTGTTTTTTCCCCGGGAAGAGCCGCAGGCCGCGCCCAACCATTTGCGTATACAGCGTATCTGACTGTGTCGGCCGGGCAATGATGACTGTTTCAACGCGGGGAATATCGGTTCCTTCTGTAAATACCATACAGTTCACAATGCAGGGAATCTCCCCTTCTGTAAATGCCTTGATAATCTCCGACCGGTTCTTTGTTTCGCCGGTTACGACTGCGGCGCCCGGAATCCGCTTCGCAATTTCCTGCGCCTGGTGGACCGATACGGCAAAGATCAGCGTTGCGCCGACGGCCATTTTGCGATATGCTTCCGCGATTGCATCCGCCGTACCGTCCATAGCTTCCTCAAGCTCGCCCGGAGCGTAGTCCCCGCCGCGGGTATGGACGTTTCGGAGATCATATCCGATATTTGCCCGCCGGCAGTAGATATCCGAAAGATATCCGTTTTTGATTCCCCATTTAAGGTCCCGCTGGAAAATAATATCGTCATAGATATCATTCATGCGGACGTTATCGGACCGGTTCGGCGTGGCTGTAAAGCCCAGCAGAAGGCGCGGACGGAAGTAATCAAATATTCTCCGGTAAGTCCGTGCCGCGCTGTGGTGCGCCTCGTCACACACGATAATGTCAAATTCCTCCGGGCTAAACCGTTTTAGCCGGTGCGCCATCGTCTGTACTGATGCGCTCACAACCTGGTCCATCGGATAGGCATGTTCGCCCGCCATTTCCACTCCACACATGCAGTCGAAATATTTCAGCGGCTGATGAACCAGTTCTTCCCGGTGGGACAGGATCAGCATCTTTCCGGGGCGCGGAATATTGGCGAACGTTACGGTCTTACCTAACCCTGTAGCCATCTGGATCAGATACGCCCCGGGCGGCTGTGCCTGGATTGTATTGATACACTCTTTTTGATAATCTCGCAATATAATATCTTTCAAGAATTAATCACCTCATTTTAGTAACCGCGTTACCATATAGTTACCGTATAGTGGTAACCGTTGAAACCCGCATTGCTACGCGATTTTTTACTATTGGTTACCGCGTTACCGCGAAATCTCCATTTTTGCCCTTTAGAGAGTACGACCTTTTTATAACTAAAAAATGTGCCCTAAAAAGTACGGGGGTGTATGTGCGAAAATGCGGTAACAGCGGTAACCCGGTAACTTTTTCATTTTTAGAATTAAAATGGCAGATCATCTTTGGCAGAAATCTTTTCGTTTGATTCGAGAACCACAGCAACGCAGCGGACACAATTCAAACCGTTTATTTTTTTTACATATGTGCTTCTTCCAGCTTGCACCATCAATAAGCCCTTTTTCTTCATCCAGCTCCGCAGCGGCCGCGGGTCAAAACCGCCGTCACGGCAGGCATTGTCAAAAACCGTTGCGATAATATAGGCCACATTGTTCTCGATCACGCCGTAAACGTCGCCTCGGTCGTCTTCCGACTGACCGCGCATTTTGTTGGCATTCTGTGCTATCCAGTCGCAAATGTAATGATATCCGCGCTGGCCGATATTGACTTCATCTTTCGTTGCCAGGAATTTTGAAATGTCCTTTGCCGTCAGAGCCTGCCCATCCTGAAAAATCCACTTAGTTGCCAGCGCATCGCCGGTCAGAATTGCCGCCGCGGCCATTGCCTGTTTTTCTGTGGATTCGCCTTCGGACAGTTCCTTGAAAAATTTATTGTAGGTATCCTGGGCAATCTGAATATTCAGGCCGCCATCGTCGGTATACAGTTTGTCTACAAACTCTTTCCCGGCGAACCCGTAATTTTTGTAAAGCAGGCCGACCAGCGTATTGCCATCCGTAATAATCGGACGCTCCGGGCTGCATTCAATGCTGATAACCCGGTTAATTGCCCCGGCGCCGCTGCTGTCTGTGGTTATAGGTGTTTCGCCCGTCGTAATGATACAGTTTGCCCAGGTAGGCGTTTGGTCAATTCCGCCTAGTTTATTACCCCGCGTGCGGCCCTGCCCTTCGGAAAGCAAGTACACAATGTCAAACTTATTTTTTCCATGGGAATCTTTTAGAAGCTGAAGTTCGTCAATCATTAATGGTAGGTGATTAAAAAACGCTGCTGAACGTTCCAGACCGACCTGCGTTGCGTTGAAATTCTGGATATATGCCTGCCCTTGAAAATGAGGATCGCCCCACACAGAAGCGGCACACATCAATGCGACGGTCTTTCCGGCTCCTGATTCGCCCGCCCAGACATGTACGAAAAACGGGTTGATATTTAAAGGAAATACCAGCACACTCGCGAATGACGCAGCCAAAATAATCCGGATTTCAACGTTTGTCCCACGAAGACCCTGCATCAGCTTGACCCAGTCATCGCGACTGCCCTTGCTTTTAATCGCGGAATATGCGTTTCTCAGTTTATTGTCGTCACCGTCAAAAACAATGCCGTCAACGTATGGTGAAAATCCGACGTCCTTAATCATTCCAAGCCGACTGATACTCTGGATTTCCGGGATGATATCTAGATTCAGGTTTTCAAGCTGAAACAGATAATTTACAAGATACTTTGCCGTTTCACTCGTTACCGCAATCCCACACTTTGCCAGCTCAACGATTTTTCGGCTGTTGGAGGTAACATCTTTGGAAAAGATCCTCCGGCGCCACTTTTTGTCGCCTTTGGTATAGGCCAGTTCGAGTTTTTCCTCTCCGGTATCAATATTGACAATCCGGCGGGTAATGGTGATCGGGTTTGGGCAGGCAAAAATCGTGCCGTCTTTATCAGTATCTTTCGTAATGCCAAAATCGTTTGCAACCCAATCCCCGGAATCCAAAGTAATAGGCTGCTTCGTAAAATCTGTCATTCGCACTTCATGCAGTCTGGGATTTTTTCGTGGGTTTAAATCATCTTTGTATGCTTTAAGGCGCTTATTAAAGCTGGAGATACTAAGGCCAACGCTGGAAGCATATTCTCTAAGTTCGTCTTCTTGCACTTGCCTTTCCAGAAAATCATCAATCTGCATCAGGTCCGCGTAAGGTTCCGAAGTATCGAAATCCTCTTTTTTATAAGTAAACGGCATTGTAAGGCATCACATCCAGTCCAGCTTTCAAAAATTTAGAACGGCAGGTCATCATCAGAGGGAGTCGGGATTTCTTCAAATCCTCTATTTGGGCTATTGCTTCCATCGGAATAACCAACATCAGCGGCTGAGTAATTGCTTCCAGAATAGGCTGGCTTTTCATCCTGCGGATTTACTTTTTCCGGCTCCACCCACGCAGGCAGCTTCTCCTGTTCTTTCTTTTTCAGGAAGTAATGTACCTTCGCCTGCGGCTCCCCGTCGTATTCCTCGTGCTTCACCTTGCAGGCGCCGACTTTGCCCTTCCAGTGCTCAATGTTGAGATCGCCCGGGGTAATACCGAATGAATCGAAAATAGTGCCGAGCTTTGCGTTTGTGAGCTTTACATTGTCAGACATGAATACCATGTAGTACCACAGTTTCGAATTGCTTCCGGACACGTCCAGCGTCAGGACGTACATATCATTTCCGGCCTTAGACTGCTTTTCTTCCACGTCCGCAATACGGACCCGGTATTTGCCAGCGGGAAGGACGCCATAATCGTCAGCATCATAGTCGTCAGAGTTATATTTCCAGTCTGTCATGCCTTCACACCCTTTCCGTTAAATAGGTCTTCCGGCATACACGATTTCCGGCAGAAAAGCTGATCCTTTGCATAAAGCTGAGGTGTCCCTTCGAGGATGTAGTACCACTGCTTTTTCCCGTCCTTTTCGACGGTATTTATGTAGGCCACGATATTGCACAGGCCGCAGATATTGTCCAGGATTTTCGGTTGCAGCTTCGGCGTAATACGGTTTATTTTTGTGCCGTTGCTTAGAGTAACTTCTCTGTCGTCGTGCCACGCCGTGAAAATAACGTTTGTGCTGACCTGCCCCGCTTTGCGGACCAGGCGCTTGAGCGCCTGGTAAACGCTCTGGTAAGCCTGCCGCATATCTTTGAATTTGCCGCTGGCATCCAGTTCGAGTATCCACATATCGAACAGGTCGGAAAGGTTGTCCACAATAATGCAGTCGTATTTTTCTGCACTGACAGCATTATCAAATGTGCTCAGGAACTGCTTAATGCTTGCCAGATTTACGGTTTCCAGATTCGGGCGGTCAAAGTTCCGCAGGACAACTGCGGAATTGTCGGAGCACAGGAGAAGATTCTTCCCCCGCTTGCCGATCGCCACACGGGTTGCATTAACCGTTTTCCCGCCGCCGGACGGGCAATAAACTAAGGCATTAGCCATTTTAATAAACCCCTTTCATAGCATCCAGCTCTTTCTTGCTGTACCCGGCTTCCTGATAGTCAATAGGGCCGGTCAGCTTTTTCGTCGCCTTGCAGTAGTCGCAGATTCCGCACCGCTCCGGTTCTGCTTTGCCGGCCTTTACGTCAAGAAAATGCGGCAGCAGTTTCTGCACGTTTTCAAGGCATTCATCCCGGCGCCATTTCGGTATGTGAATCAGTTCCAGGTTCGGCACGTCTTCCTTTGTGGCAACCGCCAGATAGGTTTCGAGGCCATTGCCCTCTACTGCGGAATAGACGGCCATTTGCAGATCATATTCCCAGTGCTCAACGAACGAAACGCCCATAACCGGCTCAATGCTCCGCATACATTTCAGGTCAACGATTTTATCCCCGGGAAGATAACTGTCAATTTTGATTTTCCATGGGGTCCCGAATAGCTCGGCGGTTTTGATAACCTGCTTCTGCCCGCTCATGTACTCCATGAAAAGAGGGTCGGACTCACAGCGCTGGATAATCTGTTCGGCTTTTATGTAGTCAGCTTTAAGACTGCCGTCACGTTTAAAAATTTCCGGATGCTGTCCCTTGAATACCGGTAGAGTACCCTCAAAATAAGCATCCACATAGGAGCCGACAAGCAGGGCTGTTGTTTTCTGCCGGACGTATTCACCCCGGAGTTCCGCCATAGCGGCGGCCTCACAGCGCTCAAAGCTCTTGAACTGGGACACGGACATATAGGCTTCGTTGGCCTCACGGGAGTAATAATTTTCGGCTGCAAGAATCATTTGTATAATCCTTTCTAAATATATGGCGGCGGTGCTGCCCGCCCCCCTGCATGTCAATGGTTACGCCAGAATGATGACCGACTGGTCATCCAGCTCTTTAGTGAGATAGTTCTTAATGGATTCAATCGCTTCATGCTTCCATGCGGCGCCGTCGGCTTCAAACAGTGCGGCCGTCACACCCACCCGGTCGTCCTTTTGGAGCCGGAACACAAACGCGCTCTGCGGCTGGTCGATTTCGGTAAAGGCCCGATAGGGTTTTAACATAATCGGATTAGGGACTTCTTTGCTGATTCCCAGCGAAATACCGCGGTTCGCCGTAATTTTCTGTGTCACGCCGTTATCTTCCTGCTGGACGCCGGAATCAGATTTTACACTGCCGATAAACTGGAGCAGTGCTGCCGTATTGTCATCCTGCTTGAAAAGGGACTGCACATTGATATTGAAGTCTTCGAGTGGCATAAACTCTCCAAACCGGAAGCCACATTTTTCAGCGCAGGCATGAATCAGGTAATCGCGCCGTTTATCGGAATTAAGTTCCCGGTACAGGTCAACCGTACCGTATTCGGCAATATGGATTACAAATTTATTTGCCGGAAGCGCCGCAGAATCCGTACTGGACGTTATGTAATCCACGATAGAAGTCAACGTCGAGGTTTTGAGAGGCTGTGCAAGTGCTTCTTGCGGAAGAATTGACATTTCCTTGTCCACAAATTTGCGCCCGGAATAGTCAATTTCGTGTGGGGCGTCCATTTCCTGCAGCTTTTCAATAAAGTCTCTCGTCATATCCATAATTCAAAATCTTCCTTTCAAAATTTGTTTTAGGCTTCGTTCTTAACCATGCGGAGTACGGGAGGTTCGGCTTGTTCGGATCCGTTAATGGCTTGCTGTCCGGGAATATTGGGTACCATTTCAACAGCTTGCGTTTTGCTGCCTTCACCGGTAATGTAAAGAGTTGTATTAACCGGATTAGTCGGCTCGAGGTGGGACTTTGCAATAACGCTGACACCAATCTGCTGCCGCTCTGAATCCGGCTTAAATTCAACGGTCAGTGTCAATGTGCGCTTTTTAGTTGGGCTGGTGTTAACGTCCTGAATGTTCTCAATGACTTTTGTCATCTCATAGTCGGCACGTTCCAAAATGGCCCCGTTCGCCATTTCGAGGATTGACTTCTGATTTTTGATGTCCATAATATTTCCTCCTTTATAGCTCAGTTACTTTGAGCTCATCGTCGTTAGTCGTTCTCGTGGCTATAAATTGCAACCCCTTAGCCTTGCACTTTGCGTACAGTGCCGCCCGGCTCTTATCGTCCAGACGTTCCGCCCCGTCGATCAGGATGATTTGCAGGCCCTTCGGGTTACTGATTGCCACATCAACGCAGAGGTCAAGTTTTTCTCCGTCGGACAGGTTCGAGAGCGGCAGCCCATCCACAAGCGGTTTTCCGTCCTTGACCGATAATCCTTTGATTGGGATTTTTGCTTCTTTGAGGATCTGCCCCGGCAGTTTCCGGGCAAGTTCGATTTTCTCGGTCAGGGTATCAGCATTAGCCTGTAACTTTTCAACGTCGCTCTGCATACCCGTCATCCGGTGATATTCGTTCAAATACCGCTGCATATCCTTAGCCGTATTGATTTCGGCGGTCAGGGTCGATACGTCGGTAATCGGTTCGTCGGCATACTGCGCCGCTACCCCAACATTGCTGTCCAGTTTGGCTTTTACGGCTTCGTAGTCGGACTGCGCAATCTTGATTTTGTCGTCTTGCTTCGCTTCCAGCCCGGACAGCTTGTCCTGCTCAGCCTTGATTTCCGCTTTCAGGCGCTCAATAGTGGAGAGGATTCCCTGCCGCTCATTTGCAATCGCGTCCTTTGCGGCAAAAATTGCGCTGTCCCGGTCGGCTTGAATCCCATGGAGCTTGTCGTCATAGGACGCCTTATAGTCCTTGCATTTCTGGATTTTGGCATTCTGGGACCGGATCTTTTCCAGTTCCGTAACCTTGCTGACGAGATCATAGGCTTCCCACTTTGCCGCGTCGTAGTGTTCCGGGATTTTTGCGGCGAGATCCTCAATGTCTTTTTCCTTGTACCGCCTTTCGGAGTTGATCTCCTGCCGGGTCTGGTAATACACCCCGTTGTCAGCCTGGATGTCGTTCAGCACCTGCAGGATGTTCTGGTGGTAATCTACTTTCGGCGGGATTTCCCCGAACCAGTCCTGAATTGTCTTCATGTCCCATTTGTAGTCGATCAGGTTGAGGATGATCCGGTTCTGTTCGTCAATAGGCTTCCGGATGAACTCGACCGGGTTCAGCTGCAGCGGCGTGATGATATCGTCCAGGAACGTCTGCGGACGGGGTACGTTCAGGCCGTTTTCTTTCAGGTTGAGACTGGACGTGCTCATATTGGCCTTGCGCTTGCGGTCGATTTTCAGGCCGGTATCGGTTTCAATGATGATTTCCGCTTCGTCTGCGCGTTTGCGGATGCGTTCAAGCGTGTCACAATAGAGTTCTTTTTCA
>ENA-UOOI01001175-UOOI01001175.1-fermentation-metagenome-genome-assembly--contig:-NODE-1175-length-28721-cov-4.531257_pt1 | contig 28721 bp, 32 predicted proteins | sample MGYA00245779_ERZ724027 | MGnify/ENA primary metagenome ERZ724027 (study PRJEB28704, sample SAMN03018318) | fermentation metagenome | biome: anthropogenic terrestrial biome; feature: soil; material...
TCATGTCGATGCGCACCATGTTCTTCTCGTCGTCGAACAGCGCCTGCGCCAGGGCTTTTGCCAGCTCCGTCTTGCCGACGCCCGTCGGGCCGAGGAACAGGAACGAGCCGATCGGCCGGTTCGGGTCCTGGATTCCTGCCCGCGAGCGCAGGATCGCGTCGGAGACCTTTTTCACGGCCTCGTCCTGGCCGATCACGCGCCGGTGCAGGATGTCCGGCAGGCGGAGCAGCTTTTCGCGCTCGCTTTCCATCAGGCGCGAAACGGGGATGCCCGTCCAGCGGCCGACGATCTTCGCGATCTCCTCCTCCGTCACCCGGTCGTGCAGCAGGGAGTCGGAGGTCTGCGCCTTTTCGGCGATCTCTTCCTCGGCCTTGAGCTGCTTCTTCAGGTCGGGCAGACGGCCGTATTTCAACTCGGCGGCCTTATTGAGGTCGTAGACGCGCTCCGCTTTTTCGATCTCCGCGTTGACGCTTTCGATCTCCTTGCGCAGCCCCCGGACCTTGCCGATCGCGTTTTTCTCGTTCTCCCATTTCGCTTTCATTTCCTTGAACTGGGCGCGTTCGTCGGCGAGCTGCTTCCGGATCTCTTTGAGGTGTTCCTGCGCGAGGGTGTCCGTGTCCTTTTTCACGGCGGCTTCTTCGATCTCGTGCTGCATGATCTTGCGCGAGATCTCGTCGAGCTCCGTCGGCATGGAGTCGATCTCCGTGCGGACCATCGCGCAGGCCTCGTCCACGAGGTCGATGGCCTTGTCCGGCAGGAACCGGTCGGAGATGTAGCGGTTGCTGAGGACCGCCGCCGAGATCAGCGCCTGGTCCTGGATCTTGACGCCGTGGAACACCTCGTAGCGTTCCTTGAGGCCGCGCAGGATGGCGATGGTGTCCTCCACGGTCGGCTCCTCGACCATCACGGGCTGGAAGCGGCGCTCCAGCGCGGCGTCCTTTTCGATGTACTTGCGGTACTCGTTCAGCGTGGTCGCCCCGATGCAGTGCAGCTCCCCGCGCGCCAGCATCGGCTTCAGAAGGTTGCCGGCGTCCATGCTGCCCTCGGTCTTGCCCGCCCCCACGATGTTGTGCAGTTCGTCGATGAACAGCAGGATGCGGCCTTCGCTCTTTTTGACTTCGTTGAGAACCGCCTTGAAGCGTTCCTCGAACTCGCCGCGGTATTTGGCGCCGGCCACGAGCGCGCCCATGTCGAGCGAAAAGACCTTGCGGTTCTTGAGGCTGTTCGGCACGTCGCCGCGCACGATGCGCTCGGCGAGCCCTTCGGCGATGGCGGTCTTGCCGACGCCCGGCTCGCCGATCAGCACCGGGTTGTTCTTGGTTTTGCGCGACAGGATCAGGATCACGTTGCGGATCTCTTCGTCGCGGCCGATGACCGGGTCGAGCTTGTGGTTCTTCGCCAGCTCCACGAGGTCCTGCCCGTATTTCTTGAGCGCGTCGTAGGTTTCTTCCGGGCTGTCGCTCGTGACGCGGGTGTTTCCGCGCACGGAGGAAAGCGCGCCGAGAAATTTGTTTTTCGTGATGCCGGCCCGGCTGAAGACCCCGCGCATGGCGTCGTTCGGCTTGTCGATCAGGGCCAGCATCACGTGCTCGACGGAGACGTACTCGTCCTTCATGCGCGAGGCCTCCCGCTGCGCGGCCACGAGCACGGCGTCCACGTCGGCGGAAATGTAGATCTTGCCCGGCTCTCTTCCCGGGCCGGTCACGCCCGGGATCTTTTTCATCTGGCGCTCGGTGTCGTCCAGCACGGCCTGCGGGTCGGCGCCCATCTTTTTCAGAAGCTGGGGGATCAGCCCGTTTTCCTGTCGCAGCAGGGCGGCGGCGAGGTGTTCCTGCCCGATCTGCATATTGTTGTTCTCAAGCGCGTAGGATTGCGCGTCCTGCAGCGCCTGAAGCGTTTTCTGTGTAAAATTCTGTGTGTCCATCGATAAGCCCCCTTGAAGGTCTTTTAGAGAATGACGGAATGTTTCAGATGGTTCCGGTAGTCGAACTCCAGGCGGCGCTCCGTTTCGTCGGGGTCTTCCAACCCTGCGAAATAGGTTTTCATGCCGGAATCGAATCCCCGGATGTATTGAAGGATCGCCTGCGCGATTTTCCGGGAGGAATCGCTCTCTTTGCCCTTCGGCAGCCGCAGCCGCCGCGTGCAGCGCCCGGGGTGGATCTCGCACGGGACGGCCCCGCCGGGGAAGTACTGCCCGATCCATTGGTTTTCCATGGTGTTCCAGATCTGAAAATAGTTTCGGATCAGGCGCAGGAGGTCCTCGTTCTGCGTCCGGACCGAGATTCTCAGCTCCCCCATGTAGGGCTCCCACCGCCGGTACAGCTCCAGCACATACCGGACCGTCGGCCGGTAGCGGTAGTGCAGGGCGCTGCGGACGCTGACCATGGTCTCGCTCGGCTGTTCCCGGAACTGGAAGCCGTCCAGGTCCGCGAAAAGCTTTTCCATGTCGCCGAAGATGTCCCTGATCCGGTCTTCCGGCGTGGAGAAGGAAAGATATTCGGCCAGGATCTGGTTGACAAGATTGCTTCGGCTGGTGCAGCGTTCATAGGCGAGCTTGTCGACGGCATCGACGAGCTCGTCCAGCAGGACAAGACTGTAGACGTTTTTTTCCACCGGAGATCACCTCGGATGTGCTTCTTGTATTTAAGTATAATACGAATATATAATTTGTCAATATATTTATATAATAACAACTCAAAATTATTATTATAAACGGGACGGATTTTTTGTACGATATTCTATAAATCCAAGATATGCTTGTATTTGCGGAATTGGCGACAAAAAATTGGAAAATCTGGCAGAAGGCTGCAAGATATTCTGTTTTTTATTGAAATAAGAACCAAAATAAGGATTGGCATGTTAGAATAAGACGGGATCGGGAACAATCCCGGGGCTGCCGGCGGACGCTTTCCGGGCGGACCCGGGATCGGCTCTTCTGAAACGACGATGCATCCGGGGCGGATAGTTTTTCGGTCCGTGCCGGATGCATCGGAAAAATTCTGTCGCTTTTGGGAAACGCTACTCGTCGTCGCGCGTCAGGTTTTCAGCGTAGTCCCGCAGGCTGGCCATCGAGTTGACGCTGTCGGAACGCTGCGCGAGGGACTCCTTCACCGTGTCCGGCAGGCAGTTGAAGTACCGTCTGGCCTCCTCGTCCTTCTGAATCAGGTTGTATAGATCTTCATAATGTTGCATAATTATTCTCCTTTCGGGCGGTTCCGAGAAAGCCCTCCTATGTTTTTCCGGGTTTATGGAAAAATATACATGGAAAAAGCTTTATCATGACTCTCCAACTGTTTTGGAGGCATGCCTTCAAGCGGTCGGATTATTTTAAAGTGTAAAGTGTTGTGATAGCATGCTGTTCAATGTCAATGAACTGCTTATTTCTTTATCATGGACCCTCGATGTCGCCGAGAAAAATATGCTGAAGGCCAATTCCAACCACGGCATGCGCGTCGCCTACATCGCCGCCCGCATCGCGCAGGCGCTCGACCTGCCTCTCAAGCAGCGTTTCGACCTGGTTTCCTATGCGCTGCTGCACGACAACGGCATCATGGCTTCCGTGAGGAAGAAGACCCAGACGAACCGCAGCATCGAGTTTTCCGCGGAAGCGGATCCCGACCACTGCATCGAAGGCGAAAAGAACGTGGCGGCGTTCCCGTTTCTCGCCAAGCGGGAAAACATCATCCTGTACCACCATGAGCATTACGACGGCAGCGGCTTTTTCGGGATCCGCGGCGACCATATCCCGCAGTTTTCGCGGATCATTTTTCTGGCCGATTACATTGCCGTGCGGTTTTCGCAGGGGTGGGGCAACGACGAGATCATCGACGCCGTCAAGCACGACTCCGGCTATTTCGATCCAGTCCTGCGCGATGTGCTGTTTGACCTGAGCCACAATCTCGAGTTCTGGCTCGGGATGGACGACCAGTTCGTGCAGAATACGCTGATCGGCATGCTCCCGCAGGCGAACCGCGTGATGGATTACCGGCAGGTCCGCGGCATCTCTCAGATTTTCAGCCGCATCATCGACGACAAGTCCCCCTTCACGGGCTCGCACTCGCGCGGCATCAGCGAAAAGGTCGGCTTCATCTGCCAGTACTATGAGTTCGACGAAAAGATGTACTGGAAAATGCGCATCGCCGCCGACCTGCACGACCTCGGCAAGCTGGCGGTCCCGAACGTCATCCTCGACAAGCCGGGCAAGCTCAACCGCCAGGAGTTCCAGGTCATCCAGTCCCACCCGTTTTACACCCGCAAGATCCTCAGCATGATCAACGGCTTCGAGGAGATCACCGAGTGGGCGTCGAACCACCATGAAAAGCTGAACGGGTCCGGGTATCCATACGGCCTTTCCGCCGACCGGCTCGATTTCAACTCCCGCATCCTGGTCTGTGTGGATATTTACCAGGCTTTGACGGAGGACCGCCCGTACCGGAAGGGGATGAACCACAGCGAGGCCATCAAGATCCTGTACGGCATGGCGAAATCCGGCCTGATCGAAGAATCCGTGACGGAAGACATGGATTCTATTTTCCGCGACGCCTGATTTCCCGGCGAGAAGAAAGGGGGCCCGCCGCATATGCGGCGGGCCCCCTTTTGCGCTCTCACAGTTTGAATTCGCCGGGGTCGTGCTTTTCCAGCCGGGGCGGCCGGAAGGGCGAGCGCCGGAGGGGATCGTAGGCGAATTCGGCGCAGGGGCCGTCGCGCCCGAGCTCGCAGGAGCCCTCCCCGCCGTCGCCGGCGAAATGGACGCAGTATCCGCACTCGGGCTCGATGGACGCTCCGAACAGCGGTTTCTTTTTCTTCCCAAACATTTCAGCATACTCCTTGAGGTTTCCGGGATCTCATTTCGGTCCGGAACCATTATAGCATCATTTTTTCCCCGTATCCAGCTTTTGTTCGGGCGCGGTCATCAGGAGCGCGGCCAGCATCAGGATGAGCGCGGCCGCCGCCGGGACGGAATCGGCCAGGCCGCCGGAGACGGGCCCGTTCACGTTGGAGAAGACCTCGGCGCTCTGCGGACACAGCCCGGTGATCCCCCGGCAGACCGCCGCGGCGACGACGCCCTGAAGCAGGCGGCACAGCTCGAAGCGGCCCTTGCGGACCCGCAGCTTCCCCGCGCAGGCGAGAATCTGGAAGTGGACGCAGACGCCCCCCCAGCCGAGGGCGAGCGAGAAGGCCCAGAGCGGCGCCTGGATCTTGGCGAGGTCGGAGCAGCCCCCCGTCACCTCGATCAGCGCGGAGACCGCGGCGGAGGGCACCGGCGAAGTCACGAACATGCGCGCGAGCGACATCAGCACCGCGAACAGGATGACGAAGCAGCACATCATCAGGGTCGAATAGGCGGCGTCGGACGCGGAGCCGATCAGCGCCTGTGCCGTCCCCGCGCCCCCGGCCCGCTCGCGCCGGGGAGCGGGCCTTTCACGCCTGCCGGCGGTCAGGCCCGTCAGGACCCCCATCAGCAGGAACGCGGCCGTCTGCGACACGAACAGGATGTAGCCGGCGGCCGGATTCTTCAGGAATCCGACGCCCACGGCGGTGATGACGAACGACGGCCCCGAGTTGACGCAGAAAAACAGCATCCGTTCCGCCTCCTGTGCGCTGACGGCGCCGGATTCGTACAGCGCCGCGACGGAGCGGGCCCCGGCCGGGTATCCGCCGATCAGCCCCATCAGGGCCGGCGTGGCCGCGGCGCCCGGCAGGCGGAACAGCGCGCGGGTCGGTTTCTCCAAAAACCGGCCGATCTTTTCCGCAAGTCCGCTTTTCACCACGAACACGGAAAGGACCATAAACGGATACAGCGAGGGAATCAGGATGTTCAGCGAATAGTTCAAGCCGTTTTTTGCCCCGAGCGACGCCTGCGCGGGGAAGACGAGAAGGGCGCAGGCGGCCGCGAGGACCGCCGCGAGAAGCGAACCGGTTTTCAGTTTCATTTGTCTTATCACTCCGTTGTGCCATGTATATGCGTCCGCGCGGATATTTACGTCTTGCCCCGCATAGCATTTAACCGAGATCGTGGAAGGTGGGGATGACGTTGCGCAAGCGCAGGGACCCGTTCGGCTTCTCCGAACTGAATCTTGTGGGGCATATGGAGATCAACGGAAACCGGGAGGCGGTGGTGGACGGCTGCAGCGGCGTGCTCGAGTACAACAGCCAGACGGTCCGCATCGTCGCGCGCGGCAGGACCGTGCGCTTCACGGGCCGGGGCCTGACCATCCGCTGTCTGACGGCCGATGCGCTCGTCGTCGCCGGATTCATCACCTCCATCGAATTCCTGAATTAAGGTGTATCGCTATGCTGTCATTGAATCTGACCCGGTGGGTGATCGGCTCCGTCCGCTTTTCCGTCATCGGCGGAAGCCCGGAGCGTTTTTTCAGCCTGAGCGCCCGCTCCGGCGCCTATCTGTGGGACATCGCCGGCGCGCCGGACGCCGGCGCCTGCGTTGCGGCGCGCCGGTACCGCTATCTGCGGAAAAACGCCCGCCGCAGCGGCTGCAGGCTGCGCGTGCGCGAGAGGCACGGGCTGCCGTTCCTCCTCGCGGGGACCAGGCACCACCCGGGGATGTGGGCCGGCGCCGCGGCCTTTTTGGCCGTTCTGTACGTGTTGTCAATGCAGGTCTGGTGCATCCGGATTGCGGGCTGCGAGACCGTCCCCCCCGCGAAAATCGAAGCCGCGCTCGCCGCCGGGGGGCTTTCGCAGGGCGTGTGGAGGAAGAACATCGCCCCGGAGAAGCTCGCGCAGCAGATCCTGCTTCAGTTCCCGGAACTGCGGTGGATGAGCATCAACCCCCGCGGCAGCGTCGCCGAGGTCGAAGTCCGGGAAAAGACGGAAAAGCCGCAGATCGCCGACCAGCAGGCCGCCTGCAACATCAAGGCCGCCGCGACCGGGCAGATCCTCTCGATCTACGTGTCTGCCGGAACGCCCGTCGTCCGGAAGGGCGACGCGGTCGTCGCGGGGCAGCTGCTCGTCAGCGGCGTCACGGCGGACCCGGCGGGCGGCAGCGCGCTGGTCCACGCTTCCGCCCAGATCATGGCCGAGACGGTGCGCGACGTGACGGTCAAGATCGGCCTGAACCGGCGCCGCTATGAGCTGACCGGCCGCGCGGTCGTCCGGCGGAACCTCGACCTGATGGGCGCCGTGATCCCCCTCACGCTCCAAACGCAGCCGAAAGAAGACAACTACGAGATGTCGTGCGAAAAAGCGGACGTTTCGCTTTTCGGCACGATGCTCCCCGTCGGGATCTACACGGAGCGGTGGGAAGAAACGCGCCCGGTCGATTATGTGCTGACGCGCGAGCAGGCCCTCGCCATGGCGAAGGAGGAGATCAAAAGCCAGGTCCTCGACCGGATGGAGTCCGGAACGGTTCTGTCGGAGACGGACGACGAAAAATGGAGCGGCGGGACGCTCATTTATTCCGCGTCGCTGAACTGCCGGGAAAACATCGCGGAAGAGTCGGAAATATTCATAAAATAGAAATATTTTTTTGTCTATAATATAACGACTAAAGAATGACGAAATTCTCAGAACGTGCTATAATAAATTTGCCTTATAAGAAGGGCAGTTAGAAAATTCAGGTGATGCAATGTTTGAACAACGGATCAATATCGACCGTATGGAACAGGCGGTCGCCCTGTTCGGCAGCTTCGACGAAAACATCAAGCTGATCGAGCGGGAATACCGGGTGGCCATCGTCTGCCGCGGGAGCGAGATGAAGATTTCCGGCGAGCCGGAGGATGTCACGAAAGCCGTCCGCGCCGTGGAAAGCCTGCTTTCCCTGATCAACCGGGGGGAATCTCTCAGCGAGCAGAACGTACGGTACTGCATCTCCCTTGTCAACGAGGGCAGCGAGAGCAAAATCGAGACGCTGGCCGGGGACTGCATCTGCATCACGTCGAAGGGCAAGCCCGTCAAGGCAAAAACGCTGGGGCAGAAAAAATACTGCACGGCGATTCAGAACAATACCATCACCATCGGCGTCGGGCCGGCGGGGACCGGCAAGACCTATCTTGCGGTGGCGCTCGCGGTCTCGTCGTTCCGTTCGCAGGAGGTGAACCGCATCATCCTGACGCGCCCGGCCGTCGAGGCCGGGGAGAAGCTGGGCTTTCTGCCCGGCGATCTGCAGCAGAAAGTGGACCCGTACCTCCGCCCGCTGTACGATGCGCTGTTCGACATGCTGGGCGCCGAGACCTACCAGAAGTATGTGGAGCGGGGAAACATCGAAGTGGCGCCGCTCGCCTATATGCGCGGCCGCACGCTCGACGACAGCTTCATCATCCTCGACGAGGCCCAGAACACCACGCAGGAACAGATGAAGATGTTCCTGACGCGCCTCGGGTTCGGCTCCAAGATGGTCATCACGGGCGACATCACGCAGATCGATCTTCCGGAGGGCAAAAAGTCCGGCCTGAAGGAAGTGCTGCACATCCTGAGCGGCATCGACGATATTGCCGAGGTCCGGTTTACTGCAAAAGACGTTGTGCGCCACAGACTGGTGCAGGACATTATCAAAGCGTATGAGAAAAATGAAGAAGCGGGGCGGTGATCTGTATGGAAAAGATCAGGGTCATGATTGACAATAAACAGAAAGCGGTGAAGATCCCGACGGGAATCCGTATGCTGGTGCGCCGGTGCTGCAACGCGGTGCTCAAGATGGAGAATTTCGGCGCGTCGGCGGAAATCAGCGTCACTTTCGTGGACAACGCGCAGATCCGCGAACTGAACCGCCAGTATCGCAGCAAGGATATGGAAACGGACGTACTCTCTTTCCCGATGGGGGAAAACGGCGTTTACGATACCGACCACTCGACCGGGGCCAAGATCCTGGGCGACATCGTGATCTCGATGGAAAAGGCCGTGGAACAGGCGCAGCGTTTCGGGCACAGCCTCGAGCGCGAAGTGGGATACCTCACGGCGCACGCCATGCTGCATCTTCTCGGCTATGACCACGAAAAGGGCGGCCTTGAAAAGGTGCGCATGCGCGAGAAGGAAGAGCAGGTCATGACGGAGCTCGGCCTGCCCAGCACGAGCAGCTACGTCCTGGACGACGACGAGGAATGAGAATTGCGCTTTCTGAAGAGCTTTCAATACGCGTTCCGGGGAATTGTCTACTGCGTCAACAACGAGCGCAACATGCGCGTCCACACCGTGGCGGCGCTGTATGTTTTTGCGTTTTCCTTTTTTTTCGGCCTGTCGCGGACAGGCTATGCCGTGCTGGGCCTGACCGTCGCGATGGTCTGGGTGGCGGAGCTGTTCAACACGGTCGCGGAAGAGCTGAGTGACCTGGTGGCGCCGAGCTTCAACCCGGTCGTGCGCATCGTCAAGGACATGGCCTCCGGCGGGGTGCTGGTCTGCGCCGCTTTTTCCGTTCTGGTCGGCGTCTGCCTGTTCTGGCGGCCGGAGGTCTTTGCGCGGATTGCGGCTTATTTCGCCGCAAAGCCCGCCGCGCTGCTCCTGCTTGCCGCCGTCACGGCGGCAAGCGTCGTTTTTGTCGTCCTCGGCCCGCTCGGCATCCGGGACAGGGTCCGCCACAGAAAACGGGACGGAAAGGACGGTGATCGGGATGGCTGAAGGGGAAGAGCGCAGGTCCGCGTTCGCCGCCATCGTGGGGCGCCCGAACGTCGGCAAATCCTCGCTGCTGAACGCCATGCTCGGCGCGAAGGTGGCGATCGTATCGCCCAAGCCGCAGACGACGCGGGCCCGCGTGACGGGGATCCTCACGCGGGGGGAAGTGCAGCTCGTCTTCGTCGATACGCCCGGCCTCCTCGTGCCGCGCGACCGCCTCGGGGCATTCATGGTGCGTTCCGTCCAGTCCTCGGTCGCGGGGGTGGACGTCTGCCTGCTCGTGGTGGAGGCGGGGAAAAAGATTTCGCCGGCCGACGCCAAGCTGGTGGAGGCTTTCCGCAGCCGGCGGATGCCTGCGGTGCTCGCCGTCAACAAGATCGACCTCCTGCGGGAGAAAAGCGCGCTGATGCCGCAGATCGCCGCATGGTCGGCCCGCTATCCGTTCCGGGCGGTGGTGCCGGTCTCGGCGACCGGCGGCAGCGGCGTGGAGGACCTTGTGGAGGAGCTCGAAAAATTTGCGGCGCCGGGGGGCCATTTTTTCGACGACGACGCCCTGACCGACCAGCCGGAGCGCGTCATCGCTTCCGAGATCGTGCGGGAAAAGCTCCTCCGCCTGCTCGGCGGCGAGGTCCCGCACGGCACGGCCGTCGACGTGGAGCGCCTGTCGGAGCGGGAGGACGGCAGCAACATCACCGACATCGCCGCCACGATCTACTGCGAGAAGGATTCCCATAAGGGGATCATCATCGGCAAAGGCGGCGCGATGCTCAAAAAGATCGGAACTTACGCCCGCGGGGATATGGAAAAATTTTTCGGCTGCAAAATCAATCTGAAGTTGTGGGTGAAGGTCCGCGAGGACTGGCGCAACCGGGACGCCGCGCTGCGCGCCTTCGGGTACGACAGCTCCGCTTTCAACGGATAAAGCCCGCACCGGGGGCGCGGCTTGACCTCGGGGGCACCCCGTTAGCACAAAAAAAGCGAAAAACATGTCATATTATGGGTTCCATTCATATATTTACCGCTCATAGAACCCGGTGAACAACAAATACTTCTGTCAGGGAGACGCGGATCCGACGAAGCGGAAAGACAGCCGGAGCGGGCCCGCGAGCCCCCGGACTGGTTCACAAAAAGGGAGCGGTTATCTTGGACGAAAAGACAGCGTGGAGCAGCTTTTGCCGGACGGGAAACATCAGAGATTATCTCGCGTATGCCCAGTGCAAAGCAGACAACACGAAAGCAAAGTCACAGGAGGACCGGAATGAAACTGGACGCCCAGGGCCTGGTGGTCAGGGAGAAGTACGTGGGTGACACCGACCGCCTGGTTACCGTTCTGACGCGGGAAAAAGGGATCCTGCGCGCGTTTGTCCGTCAGCCGAAGCATGCGGGGGGCGGCAGGCTTTCCGCGACAAGGCTGTTTACCTATTCCCGCTTCTCGATTTTTGAGGGGCGGGACAGTTACATAATCGACGACGCCCAGCCGCTGGAGGTTTTTTTTGATCTCCGGAAGGAGATCGGGCGCCTTTCGCTTGCCCAGTATTTCTGCGAGCTGGCGATCGAACTCGCCCCGCAGGATTCCCCGGCCGAAGAGTATCTGCGCCTTCTGCTGAACGCGATGTATTTTTTGCAGAAGGGCACGCATTCCGCCGCGTCTTTAAAAGCCGCCGTCGAGATGCGCATGATGTCCCTTTCCGGCTATATGCCGGACCTCGTCTGCTGCTCGGTGTGCGGTTGCTACGAGGCGGACGAGATGTTCTTTCTGCCGCGCAGCGGGAAAATCGTCTGCGGGGGGTGCATGCAGACTCAGCCTGCCGCCGGCGGGGAACCCGCCGTGCGCCTCGGGCGCGGCGCCATGACCGCGCTGCGCCACACGATCTACGCCGAGTTCAATAAGCTGTTTTCGTTCCGGCTCCCGCAGCCGGCGGAGCGGGAGCTCGCCGCGGCCTCCGAACGCTATGTGCTGGAAACGCTGGGGCACGGCTTCAAGACCCTCGATTTTTATCACCAGATGGCCCCCGGCGATCCATAAGCCGCGTAGGCAAGGCCGGTGCGGCGTTTTGACGCAGGAGGAAAATAGATTTATGGATTCAGAAACGAAGCTTCGCCCCGCGCGCGAAGAGGACCTGCCGCAGATCGTCCGGCTCTTTTCCGGCGCGGTGGAGCGGATGCGCGAAAACGGGATCGACCAGTGGGACGAAAGGTATCCGGACGCGGACCTCCTTTCCTCGGACGTGCGAAAGCGGGAGATGTATCTGCTGGAATCGGAGGGCGCCGTCGCCGCCGCCGTGGTGCTGAACGAAGACCAGCCGCCCGAATACGCGGCGGTGCCGTGGGCCTGCGGCGAGGGGCCGGTCGCCGTCGTGCACCGGCTCTGCGTCGCGGCGGAACGGCAGGGGAAAAGGCTCGGCGCAAGAACGCTGCTCCTCTCGGAAAAGCTGCTGAAAACGAGGGGGTTTCGCTGCGTTCGGCTGGAAGCCTTTATCGGGAACCCGGCGGCGATGCGTCTGTACCCTTCCTGCGGCTATCGGTTTACGGGCCGGGTTACGTTCGCCCGGGAGATGATCTTTAATTGTTATGAAAAAATACTGTGATCCCAAAGAGGAAACAGGGCCCGCCGGAAAAGAGGAATCGTCTTTGAATCTGGAATTCACCGTGCTCAGCGGCGGTTTCGCCGTCTGCAAACTGAGGGACGCGAAAGACGCGGACCTCTGCGCCGGGCCGTTCGTCTCGCTGACCGTGACCGGCGGCGAAATTTCGCTTGTCTGCCCCGAGGAAGCGATGCCGGAAGACCGCGTTGCGGCGGAGACTGGCTGGCGGTGCCTCAAGATCCTCGGCCCGCTGGATTTTTCGCTCACGGGCGTCCTGGCGGAGGCCTCCGACGCGCTGGCGCGGCGAAAGATCAGCCTGTTCGCCGTCTCGGCCTTCGACACGGATTACATCCTCGTGAAATGCGAGCGCGTTCGGGAGGCGATGGCGGCTCTGACGGAACGCGGCTGGGAATACATCGAGCAGAAGAGAGGGTTCCTTTGATGCAACAGGATATGCAGAAACACGCGAGAGCATTGGAACTGGATAAGGTGCTGAAGCTGCTGGCGGCGGAGACGTCCTGTCCGGACGCGGCGGCGGCGGCGCTGGCTCTCACGCCGTCGCCGCAGGATGCCGCGCGCCTTCTGCGGCAGACGGACGACGCGTTCGTGCTGATGGCGAAGTTCGGGTCGCCGTCGTTCGGCGGCCTTTCCAACGTGACGAATTCCCTGCGCAGGGCGCAGGCGGGCGGCCTTCTGACCATGAAGGAACTGCTGGGCGTCGCCGCCGTGCTGCGCGCGCTGCGCGGCATCTCCGAATGGCGGCAGAAGAGCGCGGGGGAGAGCACCAGCCTGGACGATCTGTTTTCCATGCTGATGCCGAACAAATTCCTCGAGGAGAAGATCACCGGGGCGATCCTCAGCGAAGAGGAGATGGCCGACGCGGCTTCGCCCGCGCTCGCCGCCATCCGGCGAAAGATCCGCGCCGAGTCGGCGCGGATCTTTCGCCGGATGCGAGGTGCTCGACCGCATGGTGCGCTCGACCACCTACCAGAAATTCCTGCAGGACCCGATCGTCACCATCCGGGACGGACGGTTCGTCGTGCCGGTCAAGACCGAATGCCGCGGCGAGGTCGCGGGCCTGGTGCACGACACGTCGGCGAGCGGCTCCACGGTGTTCGTCGAGCCGATGGGCGCGGTGGACGCGAACAACGAGGTGAAGGTGCTCGTTTCCCAGGAGGGCAAGGAGATCGAGCGCATCCTGGCGGAGCTCTCCGCCGAGGCGGGAAATTTCGCCGACACGACCATCCGCGGGTACGAGACGGCCGTGGAGCTCAACGTGATCTTCGCGAAGGCCTCGCTTGCCTACAAGATGAAGGCGACCGTGCCGGCGCTCAACGATAAAGGGCGCGTCGTGCTGCATCAGGCGCGCCATCCGCTGATCGACAAAGACAAGGTCGTGCCGATCGACATCGAGCTCGGCGCGCGGTTCGACACGCTCGTCATCACCGGCCCCAACACGGGCGGCAAAACCGTTTCGCTCAAGACCGTCGGCCTGCTGACGCTGATGGCCATGTGCGGCCTGATGATCCCGGCTTCGGAAAACAGCGAAATCTCGACGTTTCGTCAGGTGCTGGCGGACATCGGGGACGAGCAGAGCATCGAGCAGTCCCTTTCGACCTTTTCCGCCCACATGAAGAATATAATAGAGATTATGGGACGGGCCGACGGCGGCAGCCTGATCCTTCTCGACGAGCTCGGCGCGGGGACCGACCCGGTCGAAGGCGCGGCGCTCGCCGAGGCCATTCTGGAGTCGCTGCGCCGGCGGGGCGCGAAGATCGCCGCGACGACGCATTACGCGGAGCTCAAGGCCTACGCCCTCAAAACCGGGGGTGTGGAGAACGCGAGCTGCGAATTCGACGTGGCGACGCTGCGGCCGACCTACCGGCTGCTGATCGGCATGCCGGGCCGGTCGAACGCGTTCGCCATCTCCCGCCGCCTCGGCATGCCGGAAGAGGTGGTAGATCGCGCGCAGGAGCTTGTCTCCGGCGAGAACAGGAGGTTCGAGGATGTCGTGAGCAGCCTCGAAGCGAGCCGTCAGCAGCTTGAAGACGAGCGGGAGCAGGCCCGGCGGGCGCGGGAGGAATCCGAGCGCGCGCGGCGCGAGGCTGCGGAAGCGCGCGACCGCGTCCGCGCGCAGGCGGAGTCGGAGCTCGAAAGGGCCCGGAAAAAGGCGGCGCTGCTGGCGCAGCAGACGCGGTCCCGCGCCGACGCGCTCCTGAACGAGATGGAGGAGATCCGCAGACGGCGGGACAAGGGGGTGACCGCCGAGCAGAAGGCGCGGATGAACGCCGGTCTGCGGGCCCTCGAAAATGCCTCCGACCCCGTGAGCCGCAAGCCGGAAAAGGGCTACCGGCTGCCGAGGCCGCTCAAAGCCGGGGACGCCGTGCTGCTCTACGACATCGACAAGCCCGCGACCGTTCTGCGGCCGGCCGAGGGCGATCCGCCGGAGGTGCTGGTGCAGGCGGGCATTTTGCAGACGCGCGTCCCGCTTTCCAATCTGCGGCTGGTCGAGAGAAAAAAGGAGAAGCCCCGCTTCCGCGCCGTGACTAGGGAGGTCGGGCAGGCCGCCGCCGCGACGGAGATCGACCTGCGCGGCCAGAATGCCGACGAAGCGGTCATGAACGTGGACCGCTTCATCGACGGCGCGGTGATGTCCGGCATCGGCCAGCTCACCATCATCCACGGCAAGGGGACGGGGGTCCTGCGCAGCGCGGTGCAGCAGCACCTGAAAAGCCACCCGAACGTCAAGAGTTTCCGGCTCGGCACCTTCGGCGAAGGGGAGTCGGGGGTCACGATTGTGGAGCTCAAGTGAGCTCGGAACGGAGGACCGTATCATGCAACAGTACTATTCCCGTCGCGTTACCGCCGGAAGGGGGCGCGGCCTCACCGTATTTTTGATCGTCCTCGCCGTTCTGCTCGCGGCGGCGGCCGTTTTGTCGTGGATGGTATTGAGCGACCCCAACGCGGGGAAAGGGCTCGACGCCGTCGCGCCGTCGGACGCCGCGGTCAAAGAGGTGCTCCGGTCCGCGGTCGCGGGGAAGGAGTGCAGCCTTTCCACGGAGCAGACGAACGGCCTTCTCGCGTCTTTTCTGCAGAAATACAACAAGGGCAGGAGCGATTCCGGCACCCGGATCCGGGCGCTCGCCGTCGCGGACGCCGAGGATGGGCGGGCCGACCTGTACGTCCCGGTGCGCTATAAGGGCAAGAATCTCGGCGTCACGCTCGACATGACGCCGGCGCTCTCCGCCGACGGCTCGGCGCTCGTCTTCCGGGTGAATGCGGCGCACGTCGGCCGCCTGCCGGTCCCGCCGGCCTGGCTGCTGAAAACCGCGCGGAAAAAGCTGCCCGCGAGTTTCACCCTGAACGGAACCGAACTCTCCTGCCCGGCCCCGTCGCTGACCCTTTCCGTCCTCAACGTGTCCGGCACGATGAAGATCAGCAGCCTGCGGATGGAGGACGGTCAGCTCAGGATCGGCGCGAAAACGGCGGTCAGCGTCGGCGGCTGATGAAAAACCGCTTGACATCGGGCGCGGTTTCTGGTATAATCCAAAGCAGTGTAAAGAAGGATAGCTTTACATAAGGCGGTGCTCCGAATGGCGAAGGACCTGAACATCTCTTTCCTGCTCGATTTTTACGGGAATATGCTGACGGACAAGCAAAGGGAGGTCGTCGATTACTACTACAACGACGACCTGTCGCTTTCCGAGATCGCGGAGAACGAGGGCATCACGCGCCAGGGGGTCCGCGACGCCATCAAGCATGCGGAGGCGCAGCTTCGGGAGATGGAGGAGCGCCTCGGCTTTGCGGGACGGTACCGGGCCGTCAGCGAAGGCGTGGAAGAGATCAGGGACGCGGCGGAGCGCATCGCGGACTATAATAACCATTACAGTTGTTCGCGGGAGATCGGCGAAAACGCGGAGCGGATCTTGCAGGCGGTCCGCAAACTGACCGGGCAGTAAGGGGGAAGGGCCTTGGCATTCGAGAGTCTGTCGGAAAAACTTTCCGCTGTATTCAAAAGGCTGAAGTCGAAGGGCAAGCTCAACGAAGCGGATGTCAGGGAGGTCATGCGCGAGGTGCGCCTTGCGCTGCTCGAAGCCGATGTCAACTATAAGGTGGCGAAGGACTTCACGGCCAAGGTCAGCGAACGCGCCGTCGGCGCCGAAGTGATGGAGAGCCTGACCCCCGCGCAGATGGTCATCAAGATCGTGGACGAGGAACTGACCGCGCTGATGGGCGGCGGCGAGGCGAAGCTGAACAGCCCCGCCTCCCCGCCCGCAGTCATTCTGCTATGCGGCCTGCAGGGCAGCGGCAAGACGACACACGCCGGCAAGCTCGCCCTGATGCTCAAAAAGCGGGGGAACCGCCCGCTGCTCGTCGCGTGCGACATCTACCGCCCGGCCGCCATCGAGCAGCTTCAGGTCGTCGGGAAGAACGCCGGGGTGCCCGTGTTCGAGAGGGGGACGGAGAAGCCGGTCAAAATCTGCCGCGAGGCGATCCGCCACGCGAAGGACTACGGCAACGACTTCGTCGTCATCGACACGGCGGGCCGCCTGCAAATCGACGAAGAGCTGATGAACGAGCTCAAAGAGATCAAAGAGGCCGTGCACCCGACGGACATTCTGCTGGTCGTGGACGCCATGACGGGCCAGGAAGCCGTGAACGTCGCCAAATCCTTCGACGATCTGCTCGACATCACGGGCGTGATTCTCACGAAGCTCGACGGCGACGCCCGCGGCGGCGCGGCGCTTTCGGTACGGGCGGTCACGGGCAAGCCGATCAAGTTCGCCGGCACCGGCGAAAAGCTGTCGGACCTCGAGGTGTTCCACCCGGACCGCATGGCCTCGCGCATCCTCGGCATGGGCGACGTGCTCACCTTAATTGAAGACGCCCAGAAGAACCTGGACCAGAAGGCCGCCGCCCAGGCCGCCAAAAAAATCATCCACAGCGGGATGGACCTGAACGACCTTCTCGAGCAGATGCGCCAGATGAAGAAGATGGGTCCGATGAAAAACGTGATCTCGAAGATCCCGGGCATGGCCCGGCAGCTGAAAGACGTGGAGCTCGACGACCGGCAGGTGGACCGCACGGAGGCGATCATCCTCTCCATGACGCCGCGGGAGCGCGCAAGGCCGGAGGTCATCAATCCCTCGCGCAAGCGCCGCATCGCCGCGGGCAGCGGCATGAGGGTGGAGGACGTGAACCGCCTGCTCAAAGGCTTCACGCAGATGCAGAAGATGATGAAGCAGTTCAAAAAAGGCGGCATGCGCAGGCGTTTCCCCGGCATGGGGATGCCCCCGTTCTGAGACGCACAGCGTCTTTCGCGCCTGCGGCGGCAAGAATTTTGGCTTTACTAAAAATCCGAGCCTTTGTTTCTCACCGCGGGCACACTCTCGATTGAATTTTGTGTCGGCGGAAGACCCCCAAACCGTACCGCCTAAAAACAGTTATTTTGTCGCTTGCCACGAATATTCTATTTTGGAGGTGAATTATAGATGGCGGTTAAAATCAGACTGCGCAGAGTCGGCGCGAAAAAAGCGCCTTTCTACCGCATTGTGGTCGCCGATTCGCGTTTTCCGCGCGACGGCCGTTTCATTGAGGAGATCGGCTACTACAACCCGATGGAAGAGCCTTCCGTCGTGAAGGTGGACGCGGACAAAGCGAAGGAATGGATCAAAAACGGCGCTCAGCCGACAGATACCGTAAAGGTTCTGTTCAAGAAGAACGGCGTTCTGTAAGTAGGGGGTGCGTTGCTATGAAAGATTTGCTGATTGCCATTGCGAAAGGCCTCGTCGATGACCCCTCCGCCGTTCGGGTGGACGTGGACGATCCGGCGGAAGACGGAACCGTCGTCTATCACCTGCACGTGGCGGAAAGCGACATGGGCCGCGTCATCGGCAAGCAGGGGCGCATCGCAAAAGCCATCCGCACCCTGATGCGTTCCGCCGCGACCCGCAGCAACAGCAAGGTATCCGTCGAGATCGACTGAGCGGCAGGCTGAGCCTGCACGCACAGCCGGGCGTGCAGCCCGGTGGAAATCCGGGTTTAACCGGCCCGGACAGTCAATGGAATCTCCCGTCCAATCAAAGCACGGGAGTTGTCTTGAACCCTCGCGCCGACAGGGGCTTGGAATTTTCGCTGCACCCATCGGCGCGGTTTGGCTGCGCGGGCACCGCGCCGTTGCCTTGCAAAGCGGCGCGGTTGTTGGTATAATAGTGAAAATTTAAAATGCAGAGTAGATTCCTGCGCGTTAAGTGCCGCCCGGACGGGGAGTTGTCGGGGGGACGAAAAGGAAACTTGCGGTGCAGGAATCGCATCCCGCTGCTACATATCGGAGAAATCCCTTTTATGTAGCGCCGCTGCATAAGGAGGTTTTTCCCGATGAAAAAATTTGTCAACTCCATCCGTCTCTCCGCCCGCGGCTTCGTGTCGCCGCCCGTCGTCGCCGCCTGCGGCATGCTGCTTGCGCTGAAGGTGGTTCTCGGCCTGTTCACCCTCAACGTCTCCAACCTGCTGAAGATCGGCTTTTCCTTCCTGCCGATCGCCGTGGCGGGTCTGCTGTTCGGACCCGTGGCCGGCGGGATCGTGGGGGCGGCGGGCGATGTCGTTTCCTATTTTATCAGCCCCACCGGACCGTATTTCCCGGGCTTCACGCTGAATGCGTTCCTGTCCGGTTTCCTGTACGGCGCGATCCTTTTCGGCAGGCCGGTCAGGCTCTGGCGTGTGTTTTCCGCAAAGGCTTCCGTGACGCTGCTGGTCAGCCTGCTGCTCAATCCGCTCTGGCTGTCGGTCCTGTACGGGAAGGGCTTCATCGCCGTCTTTTCGGTGCGCATTGCAACCAACTTGGCTCTGTTGCCCATCGAGACCGCCCTGCTGTTCGTGGTGCTGAAAGTCCTGGAAAAGGCGCATGTGCCGCAGCTCGGGCAAAATTTCTGAATCGGGGATGGCTCCCGCTTGGCCAGACATATCTTCGGGAGTTTCCCATGACTCTCGCGCCAGATGCAGCTTGGAGTTTTCATCTTGCTGAACGGTGCGGCGCGGGAGCGGCGACACGCCGCCTGTAAAGGAAAGGAAAACATGCTGAAAGAATTTCTGGAAGCGGGCAAAATCGTCGGAACGCACGGGGTCCGCGGCGAACTGCGCGTCGACGTATGGTGCGATTCCGCCGAATTTCTGAGGCAGTTTAAAACGCTGTATCTCGACAAGGGCAAGACGCCCGTTTTGGTCGTTTCCGCGCGGGTTTTCAAAAAACAGCTCCTGCTGATGCTCGACGGGGTGGATTCCGTCGAGAAAGCGGACATCCTCCGCGGCAAAGTCCTTTCTTTCAGGCGGGAGGACGCCAAAATCCCGGAGGGGAGCTATTTTATGGACGACCTGATCGGCCTTTCCGTCTACGACGCGGACACGTTTCTCTATTACGGGACGCTGACAAAAATCATGCGGACCGGCGCCAACGACGTCTATCAGATCACTTCGCTCGCGAAGAAGAATTATCTGATCCCGGCGGTCCCTTCCGTCGTCAGGTCCATCGACCTCGAAAAGGGCAAGATGCTGGTCAGGCCGGTCAAGGGGACGTTTGAAGATGAGGATTGACCTTCTGACCCTGTTCCCGGAGATGTGCGAGGCGGTCATGGCGGAGAGCATCATCGGCCGCGCGCGCAGGAAGGGTGCCGTGCAGGTTTGCTGCCACCAGATTCGGGACTACGCCTACGACAAACACCAGCGGGTGGACGACTGCCCGTTCGGGGGCGGCATGGGGATGCTGCTGATGGCGGAACCGATCGCCCTGTGCATGGACGACCTGATCGCCCATCTGGGCTGCAAGCCGCACACCGTCTACCTTTCCCCGCAGGGCAAAACGCTTACGCAGCAGCGTGTGAAAGAGCTGGCGCGGCTCGACGGCCTGGTGCTGCTGTGCGGCCACTACGAAGGGGTGGACGAGCGGGTCCTCGACGCCTACGCCGACGAGGAGATCTCGGTCGGCGACTATGTCGTCACCGGCGGGGAGATGCCCGCGCTGCTGCTGGCGGACGCAGTCTGCCGGCTGGTCCCCGGCGTACTTTCGGATGAGGAATGCTTCGAGATGGAGAGCCACTACCATTCTCTTCTGGAATATCCGCAGTACACCCGCCCGGCCGACTGGCGGGGCAGGCCGGTGCCGGAGGTGCTCCTGAGCGGCCACCACGAAAACGTGCGCCGGTGGAGGCGCGAGCAGTCCCTGCGGCGGACGCTGGAAAAACGTCCGGAGCTTTTGAAATCCGCCGACCTCGGCCCGGAAGACCGCGCTTATTTAGAGAATCTGGAAAAATCGGAAGAAGATCAGGTGCCAACGTCCAACTGATTTTCATAGTATATGGCATTCAGGACAAAAGTTTTCAACAATCCTGTCATGTTGCACAAAACGACGCCCGATCTCCTCCGGCGCTTTCGGTGATCAATCCAAACTTTCGGCGCTTTCCTTGACGACCTGTCCAGAAGTGCTATAATGGCTTCAATACGATTGGGCTTCTCTGTGATACGATGGTGTTTTCTGCGTTGAGATTCAGGGCTTAGATTTTATTAGGAGTGGATTGAACATGTACGTAAAAGATGTACTGGTGCAGAACCAGGTCGGCCTGCATGCCCGCCCAGCGACTTTTTTCATCCAGAAAGCGAACGAATACAAGGCTTCCATCTGGGTGGAAAAGGAAGAGCGCCGCGTGAATGCGAAGAGCCTGCTTGGCGTTTTGTCGCTCGGGATCGTCGGGGGGACGACGATCAAGATCATTGCGGACGGTTCGGACGAGGAAGAGGCTGTCGACAGCCTGGTAAAATTGGTGCAGTCCGGTTTTGCGGAGTGAATTGGAGCTTTGGCGGAGTGGATGTTAGAGGATTCGTAAGGGCATGTTCTCCGCAAGTCAACGGCGAAGTCTAACACTCTAATTTGCTGATCTCTAATTCTCCAGTTGGCACCGCTTTCGCGCGGTGCTTTTTTTATAGGCGGCGGGGCGAGCCGGGACGGAAGGGGGGGCCGGCCGCTTTCGCCCCGGCCGCGTCTTGAAGGTGGTGGAGGATTTGACCGAACGCGAGCTGCGCAAAAAGGAACTGCGCAAAAAAGCGATGAAGCTCCCGCTGCACCCGGGCGTGTATCTGATGCACGACAAAACGGGCAGGATCATCTATATCGGCAAGGCGAAAGCCCTCAAGAACCGTGTGAGCCAGTACTTCGGCTCGGAGCGGAACCACGACGAAAAGGTCCGGCAGATGGTGGCGCACGTCGAGGATTTCGAGTATATCCTGACGGACAGCGAGTTCGAGGCGCTGATTCTGGAGTGCAGCCTGATCAAGCAGCACAACCCGAAATACAACATCCTGCTGAAGGACGACAAGGGCTACCACTATATCCGCGTCACGCCGGGGCCGTGGGCCCGCATTTCGGAAGCCAAGAAGATCGCGGACGACGGTGCGGAATACATCGGCCCGTATATGAGCGGATGGACGGTAAAGCAGTCCATCGACGAGGCGCTCCGCATCTTCCGGCTGCCTTCGTGCAACCGCCGCTTCCCGCAGGAGATCGGAAGGGGCCGGCCGTGCCTCTATTATTATATCAAGCAGTGTTGCGCCCCCTGCAGGGGAAAGGTCAGCGAGGAGGAATATGCCGAATCCGTGCACGACGCGCTGGAATTCCTGCGCGGTGGCAGCACCGAGAGCATCCGCAAACTGACTTCGCGCATGGAGGAGGCCGCCGGGAAACTGGAATTCGAGCGGGCCGCGCGGCTGCGCGACCGCATCGCGGCGATCCGGAAAATGGGGGAGCGGCAGAAGGTCGTCGCCTCCCCCGTGCCGGAGGAGGACGTTCTCGCGCTGACGCAGGGGGCGGGCCGCGGCTGTTTCGAGGTGTTCCGGTTCGAGGCCGGCCGTCTGACGGACCGCGAGACGTTTTTCGTGGGCGAGACCGGCGAGCCGAAAGCCGCGCGCGGGGAGTTCATCGAACGGTATTACTCCATGCGCGACCGCATCCCGCCGCGGATCGCCCTCGACGGCCCGGCCGAGGGGACGGCGCTTTTGGAGCAGTGGCTGACGGAAAAGGCGGGGCGCAAAGTCTCCCTGACCGTTCCGCAGAAAGGGGAGCAGGCGCGGCTGGTGCGGATGTGCCGCAGCAACTCGGCGGAACAGCTCGCCCAGACGATGGGCCGCACCGGGCGCGAGGCCTCCGCATTGGACGAGCTGACCCGCCTGCTCGGCCTTTCCGGGCCGCCGGTGTATATCGAGTCGTACGACATCTCGAACCTGGCCGGCGGGGAGAACGTCGCGGGTATGGTGGTGTTCGAGAACGGCCGCCCGCTGCGCTCCGCCTACCGCAGGTTCAAGATCAAGACGGTGGAGGGGCAGGACGACTACGCCTCCATGCGCGAGGTGATCTCGCGGCGCCTGAACGAATATGAAAAGGCCAGGGAGAGCGGCGAGGGCTTCGGGCGCCTGCCGGACCTGATCCTCCTCGACGGGGGCAGAGGCCATGTCGCGGCCGTTCAGCCGGTCCTGGATTCCTTCGGGCTCGACATTCCGCTTTTCGGCATGGTCAAGGACGACCGCCACCGCACGCGCGCCATTGCGAAAAATGGCGGCGAAATCGCCATCAATTCCAGCAGGAGCGCGTTCACGCTGGTCTCTTCCATTCAGGACGAGGTCCACCGCTTCGCCGTAAGCTACCACAGGCAGATGCGCAAAAAGGCGTCGATCTCCTCCTCGCTGACCTCGGTGGAGGGCGTCGGGCCCGTGCGCGCAAGGGCGCTGATCCGGCATTTCCGCACGCTTTCCGCGATCCGGAGCGCGGATGTCCGGGAACTCTCGGCGGTCCCGGGCATGACGGGGCCGGCGGCGGAACATGTGTTCGCCTTTTTCCACCCCGGGGAATCGGTGCCGTAAGATTCGACAAAACATTGACATGCGGCCCGGTTCATGCAATAATAACAGCGATCGAGCAGTTTACTTTGGCGGGACGGCCTTCGTCTGCTCCCGCCGCCGAGGTGGTTTTCTATGAGAGTGATTACGGGCACGGCCCGCGGAAAGCGGCTGCAGACCCGGGAAGGGGACGCGGTGCGCCCGACGCCGGAGCGCGTCAAAGAAGCCCTGTTCAGCATCATCCAGTTCGAGGTGGAGGGCAGGCGGGTGCTGGATCTGTTCGCCGGTTCCGGTCAGCTCGGCATCGAGGCGCTGAGCCGCGGCGCGCGGGAGGCCGTCTTCGTGGACTCCAGCAGGGAATCCGCGGCGGTCGTGCAGGCGAACCTCTTGTCCTGCGGCTTTTCGGAACGCTCTTCAGTCAAAAACACGGGGTACGACTCGTTTCTCCTCGGCACCCCCGGGGAGTTCGACCTCGCCTTTCTGGACCCGCCTTACCGGACCGGCCTCCTTCAGAAAGCTCTCCCCATGGCGGCGCGCCGCATGAATGCGGGGGGAACCATCATCTGTGAAAATCCGTCCGACGAAGAGCTCCCGGAGCAGTGCGAGGGCTTTTCGCGCGTCCGCGCGTACCGGTACGGCAAGGTCGTCCTGACGGTTTACCGGAGGAAGGATGTGGCCCCGAAGTGAAAATCGCGATCTGCCCCGGGAGCTTCGACCCGGTGACGCTGGGCCATATGGACATCATCACGCGGGCCTCGAAGGTGTTCGATTACCTGATCGTGGCCGTGCTGGTCAATCCGGCGAAGAACACCGCCTTTACGCTGGGGGAGCGCATCGATCTTTTGAAGCGTTGCACGGCGGGGATGGAGAATCTGGAAGTCGTGGGATTCGACGGCCTTCTGGCCGATTATGCGAGGCTCCGGAACGCCACGGCGATCGTAAAAGGTCTTCGCGCCGTGTCCGACTTCGAGTATGAATTTCAGATGGCGCTTTTCAACAAGCGCCTGAACCCGCAGCTGGAAACGGTTTTTCTCACGCCCACGGCGGAGAACATGTTCCTCAGCTCCAGCGGGGTCAAACAGGTCGCCGGTTTCGGCGGCGATATTTCCAGCTTTGTGCCGGCATGCGTTCTGGAAGAGATTCAGCAGCGTCTGAGAACGGGAGGAAAGCAGAATGAACGTGGATGACCTGATCGACGAACTGTACGATATGGTGGAGAAAGCCTGGAGCCTTCCGATGAGCCACGGCCGCGCCGTGCTGGACGGGGCGCAGGTCAGGGAGATCCTCGACGAGATCCGCGAGACGCTCCCGAAGGAGATTCATCAGGCGAAGGCGATCGTCGCGGACCGCGCGAAGATCCTCTCCGACGCGAAGCGCGAGGCGGAGACGGTCGTGCGCGTGGCGCAGGACAGGTCCCGCGCCCTGGTCGCGCAGGACGCAATCACGAAGGAGGCGCAGCAGAAGGCGAACGAGATGCTAAGCCAGTCGCAGGCGAAATCCCGCGAGATGCGCCGGGCGACGAACGAGTACGTGGACGACCTGATGAAGCGGACGGACGACGAACTGTCGAAGCTGCTGTCCGAAGCGAGAAAGGTTCGGCAGGACATCAAGGCTTCCCAGCGGGCGGGCCAGGGCTGATTTTTCGACCAAATGCGGATGCCCCACAAGATTTTGTGGGGCGTTCATTTTTTTTACAAAATATTAACATAATATGGATAAATAGTAAAAATAATCCGAATCGCCGGACTCAATCGCGAAATATAAGTTGCATTTCACCGGCAAATGGGCTATAATTATCGCAAGAAGTGGTGAAAGGTGGAGGGAAGTAGCTGCTTGTGGATCACACAGGCATGCTCCTCCCCTCAGGGAAACGGTTATGTTGATCGGCGAATACCAACATAATATCGATCCGAAAGGGCGGGTCATCGTTCCTTCCAGATTCCGCGAGGATCTCGGGGAGCGTTTTTATATCACCAAAGGGCTGGACGGCTGCCTCTTCGTCCTCTCTTCGGAGGAGTGGTCCAGGCTGCAGGAAAAGATCAGCGCGATGCCCGTATCGAAGGCCCGGGGCCTGCAGCGGTTCTTCTTTTCCGGCGCCGTCGAGGCGGAACCGGACAAGCAGGGGCGCGTCCTTGTGCCGCAGCCGCTGCGCGAGTACGCGGGCCTTGTGAAGGGCGTCACGTTTATCGGGGCGTCCAGCAGGGCCGAGATATGGGATTCCGCGCGCTGGGATGCCTTCAATTCCACCCTGACCCAGGACAGCATCGCTCAGGCGATGGATTCCCTCAATTTTTAGGCGGCGATTCCCATGGAATTTGTTCACAAACCGGTTTTGTTCAGCGAGACCATCGAAAGCCTGGCCGTGCGGCCCGAGGGGCTGTATATCGACGGGACGGCGGGCGGGGGCGGCCACGCGGGCGCCATTGCGAAGTCCCTGACGACCGGCCGGCTGCTCGCGATCGATCAGGACCCGGACGCGATCGCCGTGCTGAAAGAGCGGCTGGGGAAATTCCCGTGCGTCACCATTGTGCAGTGCAATTTTGCGGACATGGGGCGCGCCGCCGAGCAGGCCGGAATGGGACAGGCGGACGGCGTGCTGCTCGACTTGGGGGTTTCCTCCTGGCAGTTCGACAACCCGGCGCGGGGCTTTTCCTACCACTATGACGCCCCGCTGGACATGCGGATGAGCCAGACGGGCGTTTCCGCCCGCGACGTTGTCAATACGCTCCCGCAGCGGGAGCTCTCGCGCATCCTTTTCCGCTACGGCGAGGAGCGCAACGCGGCGTCCATCGCCCGCGGGATCGTCCGGGCGCGGGAGAAGAAGCCGATCGAGACGACCCTCGAGCTCGCCGAGATCGTCAAGCAGTCCGTCCCGGCGGCGGTCCGCAGGGCGCCGGGACATCCGGCGCGGAAGACCTTTCAGGCGCTGCGGATTCAGGTCAACGGGGAGCTGGACAGGCTGTCGGAAGGGCTGGACGCGGCGTTTTCCCTGCTGAAGCCCGGCGGCCGCCTCGCGGTCATCACGTTCCAGTCGCTGGAAGACAGGATGGTGAAACGTCGCATGGCGGACTGGTGCACCGGATGCATCTGCCCGCCGGATTTTCCGGTGTGCGTGTGCGGCAGAAAGCCGCGCGCGAAACTTCTGTTCCGAAAGGGCGTTTCCCCGTCCGATCGGGAGGTCCGAGAAAACCCCCGCAGCCGCAGCGCGCGGCTGCGGGTCTCTATCAAGCTGTAGCAGGCAAGTCTGAACGGGAGATGAAGAAAAATGGCCGGCCGCGGGAACGAAGCGTATGATTTTTCATTGTTTGAACCGAAGCGCGCTGCGGAAGAGGTTCCGCAGAAAAAGTCGAATGTGATCGAACTGCCGAAGGAACAGTTGGAGCAGAACCGAAAAAGCAGGCCCAAAACCGCGAAGATGTTTCTGCTGTTCCTCACGTTCTGCACCATCGCCGGCATCGTCGGCACGTTCGTCTACGGGCAGGTGCAGCTCGCGGAGCTTTCGGAGTCGCTCGGCACCGCCCAGAAGACGCTGCAGGAGCAGCAGAACGTTTACGCGCAGTTGAAGATCAAGTCCGATTCCAGCCTTTCCGTGGAGGCGGTGGAGACCTATGCGAGCGGCAAGCTGGGGATGAAGAAGGCGGAGGACAACCAAGTCGTTCCGGTGGAGCTCGCAAAGGGCGACAGAGCCGAAGTGGTGGAAAAGGACGGCAGCCCGAACCCGCTGGAGCGGATCTGGAAGACAATTGAAGGGGTTCTGTCATAAACCGGCCACGGGTCCAATAAGTATTGTTAGCGGTTCGGAAGTTTGAAAAAGACGGGGAAAGAGTTGAGAGCTGATCTTGACTCTTATTTCTTATCGGGCGTTTTGCGCGTGATTTTCGGAGGCGGAAATGGCAAAGGGTACAACCATTCGCATGTGGCACCGCACGGTTGCGATCCTGACCGCGGTGACTTTGCTGGGCTTCGGCACGGACGTTTTCAGCCTTGCAAAGCTCCAGTTGGTGCAGGGGGCCGACCTGCAGATGCGGGCGGCGGATCAGCAGTTGAAAGACACGACGCTGACGGCCAAGCGCGGCACGATCTACGACTGTAACATGAAACCCCTCGCGGTGAGCGCGACCGTGTGGGACGTGGTGCTGGAGCCCGCTTTCATTACGGACAAGAACAGGGACGTCATCGCCGACGGGCTGTCCAAGATCCTGAAGCTGAACAAGCAGGACATCGTCGACCGCAGCAGGAAGAAGACCTACTACGACAAGCTGGCCGGCAAGGTCGATTCCGACGTGCGCGACCAGATCCTCGCGTTCAAGGAAAAGAACAAGATCACGGACGGCATCCGCCTGATCGAAAACTACAAACGCTATTACAAATACGGCGCGTTCGCCTCCACGGTGCTGGGGTTCACCGGGACCGACAGCCAGGGCCTCGCCGGAGTGGAGGCGGAATACGACAGCGAACTGACGGGCACGGCCGGGCGCCTGGTGACGGCGAAAAACGCCGTGGGCACCGACATGCCCTACCAGTACGAGCAGGAGGTCCCCGCCAAGGACGGCGACAGCCTGGTGCTGACCCTCGACGAGGTGGTGCAGCACTATGTCGAAAAAAACCTTGAGGAGGGCCTTGCCGAGAACAACGTACAGAACCGTGGGTGCGCCATCGTGATGAACGTGAAGACCGGCGCCATTCTGGGCATGGCGGTCAAGGGCGATTTCGACCCCAACAACCCGTTCAAGATCGCGGATCCCACCGAGGCGGCGGCGATCGACAAGATCACCGACCCCGCGCAGAAAAAGGCGGCCACCCAGCAGGCGCAGCAGGAGCAATGGCGCAACAAGGTCATCAGCGACACCTACTACCCCGGCTCCGTGTTCAAGATGGTCCCGGGCTCCGCGGCCCTGGAGGAAAACCTCGTCAGCGAAGGGACGGTCTTCAACTGCCCGGGCTCTCTGACCATCGGGGGCAGGCAGATCCACGACTGGAAGCGCGGCGGGTTCGGCAGTCTGACCTTTGCGCAGGGCATCTGCAATTCCAGCAACGTCGTCTTCATGCAGGTCGGGCAAAGACTCGGCCCCAATCTTTTTTATAAGTACTTCGACGCGTTCGGTCTGGCGGACAAGACCGGGATCGACCTGCCGGGCGAGTCCCGCAGCATCTATTACACGGCGGATCAGCTCCAGCCGGTCCAGCTGGCCACCGCGTCCTTCGGCCAGAGCAACAGCATCACGCCGATCCAGATGATCACGGCCGCCTGCGCCGTGGCGAACGGCGGCTATCTCGTGCAGCCGCACGTCGTCTCCGAGATCGTCGACAGCAACAACAATATCGTGAAGACGGCCAGCACGACACCGAAGCGCCAGGTCATCTCGAACGATACCTCGAGCCGCATGTGCAAGATCCTCCAGCAGGACGCGACGACCGGCACGGCCAAGAGCGGGTATATCGCGGGCTACCGGGTGGCGGGCAAGACGGGCACCTCGGAGAAGACGGAGATCAAGGTCAAGACCGGCAGGGACGAGTATATCGCCTCCTACTGCGGCTTCGCGCCGGCGGACGACCCGCAGGTCGCCATGCTGGTTTTCTACGACGAACCCCACGGCCCGAACGGCTATTACGGCAGCCCGGTCGCCGGCCCCACGTTCCTCAAGACGATGACGGAGATTCTGCCCTACCTCGGCGTGGAGCCGAAATACACGCAGG
>ENA-UOOI01001176-UOOI01001176.1-fermentation-metagenome-genome-assembly--contig:-NODE-1176-length-28716-cov-9.115209_pt1 | contig 28716 bp, 26 predicted proteins | sample MGYA00245779_ERZ724027 | MGnify/ENA primary metagenome ERZ724027 (study PRJEB28704, sample SAMN03018318) | fermentation metagenome | biome: anthropogenic terrestrial biome; feature: soil; material...
AGCACGTTGTGCCCGCCCGCGGCGGCGATTTCCAGCGCGCGCTTGGCCGCCTCCTGGCCGCGCACGTCCGCGAAGTCCGGACCGGGGGCGCCGTTTTCCGCCGCGTCCTGCGCGGCGGGCTTTGCGGGCAAAAGCGGCGTTTCTCCGGTCAGGTGGCGGAGCAGCCCGGGCAGGTCCCGGACCGGAAAAACGTCGATCCCGTCGACCACCGCGCCCTCGGCCGCGTTGTCCCGCGGGACATACATGCGGGAAAAGCCGTCCTCCCGCGCGCGGATCGCCATCGGGAGGACGCCGCGCACCGGCCGCACCTCCCCGGAAAGCGACAGCTCGCCGACGAAGACGCTGCCGTCCAGATCCGCCGAAAGCTGCCCGCTCGCCTTCATCAGCGCGACCAGAACGGGAAGGTCGTAGATCGGGCCCTCCTTGCGCTTGTCGGCCGGCGCCAGATTGACGGTGATCTTGCTCACCGGGAATTCGAAGCCGCAGTTCTTGATCGCGGACCGCACCCGGTCGCGGGATTCCTTTACGGCGGCGTCCGGCAGGCCGACCACCTCGAACGACGGCAGACCCGCCGACAGGTCGGCCTCCACCTCGACGGCGAAGGCGTCCATGCCGTATAGCCCCATGCTGTACAGATGCGATACCATTTTACGCCCTTCTTTGTATAAATATGGGAATATTATACTCCGTTCGGCGGGATTCCGCAAGAAAAGCCGCCTGCCGCCGAAAGGAATATGGACGCGGAAGAAAGTTACGGATTGACTTCCCGGGGCGCGTAGGGTATGATGGGGACGAAGACGATTGTTTGAGATGGCACGAGGTGGTTTGCCTTGGCAGTTGCAAACCGTACGCCGCTGGCGGACTGTACGGACGGCCGGCTCGCTTTCCTTGTGAAAACGGGCGATTCGGATGCGTTTGCCGAGCTGACGGCGCGGTACATGTCCCTGATCCGCTACAAGGCGGCGCCGTTCCATTCGGCCCGCATGGAAACGGACGATCTGTACCAGGAGGGCCTGGTCGGGCTTCTGAACGCGGCGCGCACCTATGATTCCCGGCGGAGAGCGACGTTCCGGACCTATGCGGGGGTGTGCATCGCAAACCGGATGATCATGGCGTGCCGGTCCGCGCTGAGCCGGAAAAACGAACCGCTGAGCGATTTCGTGTCCCTGAGCGGCGGCGAGAGCCCTTCCCTCGCGCTGGAGGCGGGCGACTGGAACCCGGAAACCATGCTGTTCAGCAGCGAGGGCGTCGATCAGCTCTGGCGGCGCATCCGTTCCGTGCTCTCGGCGCTGGAGCTCCGCGTGCTCCGGCTGTATCTGAGCGGCTACGGCTATACGGAAATCGCGGGCAGGCTGTCCATCACGCCGAAGGCGGCCGACAATGCCCTGCAGCGGGCGCGGTTCAAGCTCAAAAGCCGTTTCAGCGGCTGAACCGGCAGGCGGAAGGCGCGGCCGCCCCGGAAGGGCCGCGGCTTTGCCGCAACGATCAGACGCCCCGGCGTTTCGCCGGGGCGCTGCTTTTCGTTTCAGTAGGCTTCCAGGCGCCGCTGCCTGCGCAGGATGCGCCGCTTTTCGGCGGCCTGCCGCTCGGCGACTTCCTCCGGCGTGTCGCAGATCAGTCCGGGCACGGGGGTGGGCCTGCCGTTTTCGTCGATCGCGACCAGGACGAGGTAGGCGGTGTTGACCAGATGGCGCTCGCCGGACAGTTCCTCGACATAGCTTTCCACCCGCACCTCCATCGACGTGCGCCAGACGCAGGTCAGCTTTCCGTGCAGCACCACGACGTTGTTCGCGAATACCGGGGACAGAAACTGTAGGCTGTCGATCTCGGCCGTCGTCGCGTTGCGCCGGCTGTGCCTGCGGGCGACGGCCCCCGCCACGACGTCGATCCAGGAAACCAGCGTGCCCCCGAACAGCCGCTTCTGAACGTTCAGATCGGAATAGGAGACGGGCTGGATCTGTTCCGTTTCGGACTCCCGGACATGTCTTGCTTTGAGTTCTTCCATCTTTTTCACCGATTTCGTTTTTCTTTTATCATACTTGCTTTTCCGGCGGATTTCAACCGTTTCCGGGCGCCTGAGCCCGGCCGGGAAGGAGCCCGTCCCATCCCGGGCGGGCCGGGCTGGAAAACCGGATTGCAAATCGGGCCGTTTTCCCCTTTCCGGGGAACGGCCGGGAAAGGCGGTTCTGCCCTTGGATTCCAATCAAACCTGCTGCGCGGTCGTGGTTGCGGCCGGGCGGTCCGCCCGCATGGGGGCGGGCGTTTCGAAACAGTTTCTTCCGATTCTCGGCGTCCCGGCCGTCGCGCGCGCGCTGCTTGCGTTCGAGCGTGCCCGGACGGTGAGGCATACGGTCGTCGTCTGCCGCGCGGAGGAGCGGGACAAAATGGAGCGGTGCGTCCGGGAATACGGCGCCGAAAAGGCGGTCGCGGTCGTCGCGGGAGGGGAGACGAGGCAGCGCTCCGTCTTCGCCGGCGTCGCCGCGGCGCCGGAGGAGGACGGGTACCTCGCCGTGCACGACGGCGCGCGGCCGCTGATCCGCCCGGAGGAGATCGACGCGTGCGTCCGGGAAGCGTTCCGCACGGGCGCTTCGGCGCTCGGCGTGCCGCTCAAGGACACCGTCAAGCGGATCGACTCTTCCGGCCGGGTCGTTTCCACCCCCCAACGGGAGGGCCTCTGGGCGGTGCAGACGCCGCAGGTGTTCGAGCGGGGGCTCTATCTGCGCTCGCTTGAGCGGGCCGTCCGGGAGGGCGCCGATTACACCGACGACTGCCAGCTGGTCGAGCGCGCCGGCGCGGCGGTGCATCTGTGCCGGGGAAGCTACGAAAACCTCAAGCTGACGACCGCGGAGGACGTCCCCGCCGCGGAGGCGATCCTCCGCTTCAGGGGGAAAGGGGGAAAACATATGAGAATCGGACAGGGGTACGACGTGCACCGGCTCGTTCAGGGCCGCAGGCTGGTCCTCGGCGGCGTGGAGATCCCGTTCGGGGCGGGGCTGCTCGGGCATTCCGACGCGGACGTGCTCGTCCATGCGGTCATGGACGCGCTGCTCGGCGCGGCGGCGCTCGGGGACATCGGCGCGCTGTTCCCCGACGGGGACCCGGCGTTCCGGGACGCGGACAGCCTCGGCCTGCTCGGGGCCGTCTGCGCGCGCCTGCGGGAAAACGGGTACCGGATCGTCAACGTCGATTCCACCGTCGTGGCGCAGGCGCCCAGACTCGCCCCCCATATCCCCGCCATGCGGAAGAACATCGCGGACGCCTGCGGCGTCCCGGTCCCGTGCGTCAGCGTCAAGGCGACGACGGAGGAACGCCTCGGCTTCACGGGGACGGGGCAGGGGATCGCGGCCCGGGCCGTGTGCCTGATCGACGGGGTTTCCCCGGGAAAAACGCCCTGAAGAAATGGGCCGGGACAAAATAATCAAACGGCTTCCCACCGCATATCCTGATACTAGAAACGGAGAGGTGATTGTTGTGGGCAAGCCGTTAATCCTGGTGGGTTCCGTCACATACGCGATCAAGGGCCGCAACATCCTGGCGCGGACGGGGATCTGGTCCCGCGTGGAGCGGGCCCCGAGCGGCGGGGGCTGCGGATACTGCATCTATGTTCCGGACCGCACCGACGAAGCGGAGGATATCCTGTTTCGAAGCGGCGTCCGGGTAGCCGGGCGCACGGAAAGGAGGGATGCTCCGTGATCTATCTCGACAACGCCGCGACCACTTACCCGAAACCGGAATCCGTGCGCAGGGCGGTCGCGGCGGCTCTTTCGCAGTACGGCGCCAATCCGGGCCGGTCGGGGCACGACATGTCGATGGCCGCGGCCGAAGAGATTTACCGCTGCCGCACGGCGGCGGCTGATTTTTTTCATGCGCCGGGGCCGGAATGCGTCGCCTTTACGCTCAACTGCACCCACGCGCTGAATTATGTGCTTAAGGGACTGCTGAAACCGGGCGACCACGCTGTGACCTCCTGCCTGGAGCACAACGCGGTCGCGCGCCCGCTGTACGCCCTTTCGAAGGAGGGGGTGGAAGTGACCGAGGCGCGGGTTTACCCCGGCGACAACGACGCGACGGTGGACGCGTTCCGCAAGGCGCTGCGCCCGAACACCCGCCTGGTCGTCTGCACGCACGCTTCGAACGTCTGGGGCATCCGCCTGCCGGTCGAGCGGATCACGGCGCTTTCGCACGAGTACCGGATCCCGGTCGCCGTGGACTGCGCGCAGTCCGCCGGCGTGCTTCCGGTCGACCTGGCGGACGGCGGCGTCGACTACCTCTGCGCGGCGGGGCACAAGGGACTGTACGGACCGATGGGAACGGGCCTGCTGGTCACGGCCCGGGGCGGCGGGCTCAAAACGCTGATCGAGGGCGGGACGGGGACGAATTCCGCCGAACTCGAACAGCCGCTTTCGATGCCGGACCGCATGGAGAGCGGGACCCAGAACATGCCCGGCATCGCCGGACTGCGCGCCGGGATCGAATTCGTCCGGTCGCTGGGGACCGAACGGATTTTCCATCATGAGATGACCCTGGTGCAGTACCTGTACCGGCGCCTCGCCGCGCTGAGGAACGTCGTGCTCTACACGCCGGAGCCGACGGAGCGGTACTTCGCCCCCGTGCTTTCGTTCAACGTGGGGGACCTCCCGAGCGAAGCGGTCGGCCGCAGTCTCAACGAACGCGGGATCGCCGTGCGCACGGGCCTGCACTGCGCGCCCGCCGCGCACCGGTTTTACGGCACGCTGGAGCGCGGCGCGGTGCGCGTGTGCCCCTCCGCGTTCACCCGCCGGGCGGAAATGGACCGGCTCGTACAGGCTTTGGCGGCAATCGGGTAAAATGAGACAGAAAAGCATTGATTCTAATACGATCTATGGTAAAATGAAAACGGACCCGCCGGCTTTGGGCGCCGCGGGCGTTCCCCGCAGGCGTCCGTTTCGGACCGAAACGCCGCGGAGGCGAAACAGGAGAGACGCGTCTCCCCGCGCGGCGCCGGAAAGTGGGGTTGGACAGGCCGCCGGGCGGCGGCATCCCGACAGGAAAGGATAAACCGTAATGGATTTTATGATAGGGCTGTGGAATTCTTTTCTCCAACTGATCCATAGCTTCCGGTTCGCCGACGCGCTCGACATCACCTTTGTCACATACATCCTCTACAACGCGGTCAAGCTCGTGCGGGAAACGCGCGCCGGGCAGCTCGTGCGGGGCATCCTGGTGCTCATGCTCGTCTGGGGCGTTTCCTACTGGCTCCAGCTTTACCTGATGCAGACCATCATCAGCTATCTGTTCCAGTTCGCGTTCATCGCGCTGCTGGTTATTTTTCAGCCGGAAATCCGCCGGGCGCTCGAGCAGATCGGGCGCAGCGGCATCAGCGGGAGCAAAACGAGGATCTTCGGCCTGAGCTTTGCGTCCGGGGAGGCGGAGCTGCGGATGCAGCAGACACGGCGGGCCGTCAACGCCGTCGTGGACGCGGCCGCGCAGATGTCCCGGCAGAAGACCGGCGCGCTGATCGTGTTCGAACGAAAGACGAAGCTCGGCGACATCATCGACACCGGAACGGTCGTCAACGCCGTGCCGTCCGCGCAGATCATCGGGAACATCTTTTTCAACAAGGCGCCTCTGCACGACGGGGCGATGATTATCCGGGACGGGAAGGTCTACGCGGCGGGCTGCATCCTTCCGCTGACGAAAAACGCCAACATCAGCCTCGAGCTCGGCACGCGGCACCGGGCCGCGATCGGTATCAGCGAAAATTCCGACGCGGTCGTCGTCGTCGTTTCCGAGGAAACGGGGCAGATCTCCGTCGTCGTCAACGGAACCATCCGCCGGAACTACACGCGTGAAACGCTCAACAGCGAGCTGAAAAATCTGCTACTTTCCGAAAGCGCGGAGCCGTCCGAAAAGAAGCAGAGCTGGATTCCCTCGATCCGGAGGACGAAAAAATGAAGCTGAACATGAAAAAATTTTCGATCGACCGGCTGTTTTACAACGACAAATTCGTCTTTGCGTTTTCGTTGCTGACCTCCGTGATCCTCTGGTTTGCCGTCACGGCCTCCGATACGGAAGACCACCCGCGCGCGATCAAGGACGTCCCGGTCGTCATCACGCTTTCCGAGGCCGCGCAGGCGGACGGGCTCAAGGTCTTCAGCCCGACGGACGCGAAGGCGACCGTGAACATCAAGGGCAACAGCCTGGTCGTCAACCAGGTCGACGCCTCGGACCTACAGGTTGTCGCGCCGTCCGCCTCGACCATCACGACCCCCAATACTTATTCGCTGCCCCTGGTCGCGCAGAAAACGGAGAAGCGGAACCTGACGGATTTCACGGTTTCGTCCGTTTCTCCGGACCAGGCGGCGGTGGTCGTGGACCGGTACAAGGAGAAGACCTTTCCGATCCAGAGCGACATCACCTACCGTCAGGATTACAAATCCGACCCCGCGTATTTTGTCGGGGCGCCGACCCTGAGCAGCGACACGATCGCGATTTCCGGCCCCGAAAAGCAGGTGCAGCAGGTCAACCGGGTCGCGTTCGAGTATGAGATCGGCGGGACCCTGACCGAATCGAAGCATTTCACGGCGGCCGTGATCCTGTTCGACGTCAACGGGAACAAGATCACGGACAGCGGCCTGACGCTGAGCCTGAAGCAGGTGGACGTCACGATTCCGGTGCTGAAAAGGCAGGTCCTTCCGCTCGACGCCGTGTTTACCAACAAACCCGCCGGACTGACGATCGACCGCTCGAAAATCACGATCAGCCCGCAGAGCATCGAGGTGGCCGGACCCGCCGACGTCCTCTCCAACCTGAAGAACGTGAGCCTCGCGCCAATCGATTTTTCGGACGTCAGCCCGGCCAACGGCACGTTCGACGTGGACATCAGCCTTCCGGATACCTGCAAAAACCTCAGCAACATCCCGACCGCGAAGGTCACGCTGAGTCTGGACGGCCTGATTACGAGGTCGATCCGGGCGACGCATTTCAGCGTCAAGAATCTTGCCGCCGACAAAACGGCCCAGGTCTACACCAAATCACTTTCCGTGACGGTGGTCGGTCCGCCGGAGGAGATCTCCCAGCTGACCGAGAGCAACCTGGTCGGCGAAATCAGCATGTCCGGGAAGGAAAACTTTACCGGGCACACGGAGATGCCCGTCACGTTCAGCATCAGCAGCGCCTCGCGTTCGTGGGTTTACGGCAGCTACATGGCGAACATCAGCGTCAGCGAAAAATCCTGAACCCGGCCCCCCCCTTATCCCGCCGGAAGGCGGGGGAGCCCCGGAAGCATGCGCGCCGTCAGCGCCTTGATTTTGACCCCCTGTGCGAGGAACATCTTTTCGTGCTCGGTCTGGATGTTGTCCGCGGGCGGGTCGGCGTAGAGGTCCCCGGCGCAAAAGAGGATTTCAAACCCGCATTCCTCCAGGTAGCCGACGGTGTCGGCAAACAGTCCGTCGTCGTCCGTCTTGAACAGAAGCTCCCCGCCGGGCGCGAGGATGTTCCGGTACTGCATGAGCTGGCGCGGATGGGTCAGCCGGCGCTTCCGGTGCTTTTTGCGCGGCCAGGGATTGCAGAAATTGATGTAGATGCGGTCGACGGAGTCCCGCGGGCCCATCGAATCCGCGATCCGCTCGACGTTCATCGCCGCGAGCAGCACGTTGTCCGGCGCGCGCCCGGCCTGCCGGAACGCCTGCTCGATGTTCCGCCGGGCCGGGCCGAGCACGGCGTCCTTGAGGTCGACGCCGATATAATTGATCCGCGGATTCGCGGGCGCCGCGCCCGCCAGGAACAGGCCCTTTCCGCATCCGAGCTCCAGGTATGCGGGCTGCCGGCGCGTGAACAGGCCGTGCCAGCGCCCGAGCTGCTTTTCGGGGTCGCGGATGAAATACGGGCAGGCGTTCAGCTCGGGGGCCGCCCACTTTTTTGCGCGGATCCTCATGAGGCCTGCGGAGCGGACCAGTTTTTGCAGACGTCCACCCAGCGGACGCTCTTTGAAAGCCGGAACAGTTCGCCGCACGAAAGAGCGACGCAGGAATTGTCGCTGCCGCCCGCGGGATACACCGTTTCAAAGCGGCGGAGCGAAACGTCGCAGTACACCCGCGCGGCGGGCGGGTTGTCGAACGGGCAGACCCCGCCGATCCGGTAGCCCGTCATCGGCTCCACCTCGTCCGGCTTGAGCATTTTCGCCTTGATTCCGAATTCCGATTTGTATTTTGAATTGTCCACCTTCGCGTCGCCCGCGGTGACGATGATGTTGCAGCCGTCCCCTCCGTGCAGCGAAATCGACTTTGCGATTCTTCCGGGCTCCACGCCGAGCGCCTGCGCCGCCAGTTCCACCGTCGCGCTGGAGACAGGGAATTCCCGCAGGCGGTCCTGCATCGAATAACGGGCCAGATATTGCCGGACTTTTTCTACAGACATGCTTCGGTCCTCCTCGTTCCTGTTCTTTGGTCCAGTATATCATAAAGAACGGGAATCGGAACCCACGACATCGTTTTTGTAAAAATACCACAAAAATGGGCGCAATTGGGCGGAATTTTTCGAACGGCGCCTGCCGGACGACCCGGAAGGATCCGCAAGCCGGAGGTTTTCGTTTGAAGATGAAAACCGCCGGCCGAACGGAAAAGAAAGGGGAGAGGAAAATGGAACGGAAACGCTCCGCAAGAACGGCCATGCTCGACGTAATCCAGGCCCTTGCTCCGGCGGTCGTCGCATCCGTGCTGCTGTTCGGGCCCCGGGCGCTGCTGATCCTTGCCGCGTCGGTGACCGCGTGCGTTCTCGGCGAGTATCTGTGCCGCCGGGCGATGAGGCGCGAAAACACCGTCGGCGATCTGAGTGCCGCCGTGACCGGCACCCTGCTCGCCCTCAGCCTGCCCGTCACGATTCATCCGCTGATCGCCGCGGTCGGCGGCGTCTTTGCGGTCGCGGCGGTCAAGCAGCCGTTCGGCGGTCTTGGCAAGAACCCCGTCAACCCGGCCCTTGCCGCGCACATTCTGCTGCTGCTCCTGTTCCCCGCCGCGATGACGGCGTGGGTGGAGCCGCGGTATTATCTGGATCCGTCCCATATCACGGCGGCCGCGACCCCGCTCGAGCTGCTGCGGCAGGGCTCGGCCGCCGGCCGGCTTCCGAACCTGACGAGCCTGCTTTTGGGGAACACGGCCGGGTGCCTTGGGACCTGTGCGGCCGCGCTGCTGTTGGGCGGGATCTATCTCGCGGTCCGCCGGGTCATCGCGCCGGTGATCCCGTTGTGCTGTTTCGGCGCCGTCGCCGCCCTGTCCTTCGCCATGGGGCGCAGCGTGCCCGTCGATCTTCTGTCCGGCGGACTGCCGCTCGGCGCGGTCTTCATGGCGACCGACCCCGCGACCGCCCCGCGCACCGCCGGGGGGCGGGCCGTTTTTGGAGCAGGCTGCGGAATCGCCGCCATGCTGATCCGCCGCTTCGTCGGCCCGGCGGGGGCCGTGGCCTGTGCCGTCGTGCTGATGAATCTTCTCGCGCCGCTGATCGACCGCGCCGCCCGCCGGCCCGCGCCCGGGAAAGAATCTGCGGGCGGCTGAGGCTTCCCCGGGCGGCGGCATCTTCTTTTTCCTTCGTTTGTCTTGATTTCCGGGACGATTTATACTATAATAACTCGTGTTCCGCCCGGCCCGGGCCGAAAAGCGGAAAAAATCAGGCCGGTGTGCTGGAATTGGCAGACGGGACGGACTCAAAATCCGTTGGTGGCAACACCGTGTGGGTTCAAGTCCCACCACCGGCACCAGTCGAGAGCCTCGGCACGCAATCCGCGTACGGGGCTTATTTTTGCAGGGCTTTTACGCTCGCACCGGTCAAATGCCGCAAGAACACCCGTATCGGAGCGGGAACCCCGGCGCGCAGTCCGCGTCCGGGGCTTTTTCTTATCATTTTGCGGTCCGGCGCGGCGGAGATGCGCGGCAGGACGGTCCCGCGTTCGAATCGGGGGAAACGACACAAAAAGGAGAAAACAAAATATGAACCAGAAAAACGGGGTCAGCCGGTTGGTCGTCACAGCTTTGTTTTGCGCGGTCATTCTGCTGCTGAATTTCACGCCGATCGGATATATCCAGCTTCCCCTCATCAAGGCGACCATCGTCCATGTGCCCGTCATCATCGGCTCCATCCTGCTCGGCCCGAAAATCGGCGCGGGCCTCGGCTTCGTTTTCGGGCTGACGAGCCTTTACAACAACACTTTCGCCCCCGCGCTGCTGTCCTTTGCGTTTTCGCCGTTCATTCCGGTCCCGGGGACCGGGAGCGGAAGTCCGGCGGCGCTTCTCGTCGCTTTCCTTCCCCGCATCCTGGTCGGGATCGTCCCCTATTATCTGAACCGGCTGCTGGAGCGGACTCTCAACGGAAAACACGAGCTGCTGTCCCTTTCGCTCAGCGGGCTGGCCGGCTCGCTGACCAATACGGTGCTCGTGATGAATCTGATCTATTTCCTTTTTCGCGACGCCTACGGGACGGTCCGGAACCTTGCCGTGGACGCGGTCTACCGCGCGGTCCTGGCCGTCATTTTCGCAAACGGCGTGCCGGAGGCCGCCCTTGCCGCGGTCCTCACGGCGGCGGTCTGCCGCGCGATGAAGTCCGTGCGGAAGAAGGGATAGGGCCGGGCCGCGGCCCCCCGGGGCGCCCGGTCACGCCGGTTCGTCCCGTGCCCCGAGACGCCGCCGGATTTCCCGCAGGGAGGGCATGGCCGGGATCGCGCCCCTTTTTTCGATGCACAGGCTTGCCGCGGCGTTTCCAAACCGCGCGAATTCCGAAAGCGCCGGAAGGCCGATCTCTTCGATCCTCTGATTTTGCCTGCGGATGCGGAACAGGACGCCGCTGCAGAAAGCGTCCCCCGCGCCGTTCGTGTCGACCGCGGTTCCGGGGACGGCGGGCTGATAGGCGCCCCCTTCCCGACTGAAAACATAAGCGCCGCGTTTGCCGAGGGTGATGAACGCGGCCTTGATCCCGTGCGCGGTCAAATAGCTTCCCGCCGCTTTCGGGTCTTTCTCCGGCGTGACGAGGCCGGCTTCCTCCCCGGACAGTTTGATGACGTCGACAAAGGGCAGGACCGAGCGGATCGTTTCCGCGGCTTTTTGTTCGCTTTGCCACAGCGAAGCCCGGTAGTTCGGGTCGTACGAAACGATGCAGCCCGCGCGCCTTGCGGCCGCCAGCGCGGCGAACGTCGCGGTCCGGGCGGGCTCGTCCGTCAGCGACAGCGAGCCGATATGGAAGATTTTCGCGTTTTCGATCAGATCGTACCGGATCTCGTCTTTCTGCAACATCATGTCCGCCCCGGGCTTGCGGGCAAACGAGAAATGCCGCTCGCCGTCCGCGGAGATGCTGACGAAAGTCAGGGTCGTAAAATGGTTTTTGTCAAAGATCAGCGAAGACGTGTCGATCTTCTCCGCCTTCAGCACGCGCTCGAGAAAGCGCCCGTTCAGATCGTCGCCGACTTTGCCGATGAAAGCCGTCCGGAGCCCCATCCGGCCGAGGCCGGCCAGCACGTTCGCCGGCGCGCCCCCCGGATTCTGCTCGAACAGGCGCATCCCGTCGGGCGAGAGTCCGGCGTCCGTAAAATCGACCAGCAGTTCCCCCAGCGCAACAACATCGTACATGATTTTCTTCCTTTCGCGTTTGCCGGCTTCCGGCTTTTTGTCCACGGCCCGCGCTCAGTGGTTCTGGTATCCGAGCTTTCCCTTCTGGATGCAGTCGAATCCGACCGCGAGCAGAAGGATGATCCCCTCGACCACCATCTGGATGTATTCGCTGACGTTCAGCAGCACCATTCCGTTTTTCAGGATGCCCATGATCAGGACGCCGGCCACGACGTTCGACAGCTTGCCGGATCCGCCCGACAGGCTGACGCCGCCGAGCACGACCCCGGTGATGACCTCGAATTCGTACCCCTTGCCCGCGGTGGGCTGGCCTGAGTTCGTGCGCGCGAGCATGATGATCCCGGCGATCCCCGCGAACAGTCCCGACAGAGAGAAAATCAGGTATTTGATTCGTTTGACCCGGATGCCGGCCATCCGGGCGGCGGTTTCATTGCCGCCGAGCGCGTAAAAATACCGGCCGAAGTAGGTCCGGTTCAGGAGGAATCCGCCGATCAGGAAGATCGCGGCCATGACGATGACCGGCAGCGGGATAAAGCCGAGATACCCCTGCCCGATAACGGCGAAAGCCTTCGGAAAGCCGAAAATCGGCATCCCGTTCGAAATCAGGTAGGCGAGCCCCTCGAAGATCGTCTGCGACGCGAACGTCACGATCAGCGACGGCATGTTGAAATTGGCGACCAGAAAACCGTTCAGAAAGCCGATCCCGGTGCTCGCGAGCACGGCGAGCAGGATCGCGAGCCACATGTTCATCCCCAGGTTGACCATGAAATACGCCGTGATGATGTTGACAAATGTAATGACGGAGCCGGTCGACAGATCGATGCCGCCGATCAGAATCACATAGGTCATCCCGACGGAGGCGATGCCGAGCACGGAGATCTGCCGCACGATGTTGCGCAGATTGTTCGGCGACAAAAAGTCGTCGCTCAGGCACGCGAACACAAGGAATAAAACGACGAGGGCAACATAGATGGCCCTTTCTTTTAAAACATCGACGACTTTGTTCATGCGAATTTCTCCTTTTTTACATTGGAAGCATAGTTCATGATCGTTTCCTGGCTGAAGGAACCCCTTTCGAGCTCCCCGGTGACCTTTCCTTCCGCAAGGACCAGGATCCGGTCGGACATGCCCATCAGTTCCTCCATTTCGGAGGAAATCAGAAGGATGGTTTTGCCCTGTTCCGCCAGGCGGTTCATCAGCCTGTAAATCTCGTATTTGGCGCCGATGTCGATCCCGCGGGTGGGTTCGTCGAAGATGATCAGTTCGGAACTGGCCGCGAGCCATTTGGCTAGGACGACCTTTTGCTGGTTCCCGCCGCTCAGGTTTTTCGTCAGCTGATGGATGCCCGGCGTTTTGATTCCGATTTCGTCGACGTAACGGCGGGCGATGTCGCGCTCCGTTTTCCGCCGGATGACGGAATGGTTCGAAATTTTCGGGTAGATCGGCATGTTGATGTTCCCGCTCACCGACAGGTCCAGCAGGAGCCCCTGCAGTTTTCTGTCTTCCGGGACCAGCGCGATGCCGAGGTCGATGGCGTCGCGCGGGCTTTTCGGATGGATCTCCCTGCCGTTCAAAAAGATCTGCCCGGACGTTTTCGGCACGACGCCGAAGATCATCTGCGCAAGCTCCGTGCGGCCGGCGCCGATCAATCCGCCGAGGCCGAGGATCTCCCCCTTTTTGATCGAAAAAGAGATGTCCCGGTCTCCGTTTCCGCAAAGGTTCCGGACTTCCAGGACGGTTTCATCCCGGACGCGGCTTGTCCGGGGTGGAAATTTTTCAGTCAGGGCCCTGCCGACCATCAGGGAGATCAGTTCGTCAACGCCGGTGTCCTTCGTGTTCAGCGTCTTGATGTAACGCCCGTCCCGAAGGACGGTCACGCGGTCCGATAGCCGGAAGATCTCGTCGAGCCTGTGAGAGATGTAGATGATCGAGACGCCGGATTTTTTCAGCGTGTCCACGATTCGGAACAGGTTTTCCGTTTCGCCGGTGGTCAGCGGGGCGGACGGCTCGTCCATGATCAGAATCCTGACGTCCTGCTGAAGGGCCTTTGCGATTTCGACCATCTGCTGGTAGCCGACCGTCAGGTTCCGCACAAGCGTGTTCGGGTCGATTTTGATCTGAAGTTTTTCGAACACTTTTCTCGATTCCTCGATCATCGCCCTCCTGTCGATCAGGATGCCCCTGCGGATCGCGCGGCCGAGAAAGATGTTTTCGGCAACCGAGAGATCGCCGACCAGATTGAATTCCTGATAAATGATGGCGATTCCGTTTCGGCTCGCGAGCCGCGGCGTCATGGAGCGGAACGCCTTCCCGCCGACGACGATTTCCCCCGCGTCCGGGATGACGGCCCCGCTGCAGGTTTTGATTAGCGTCGATTTTCCCGCGCCGTTTTCCCCCACCAGCGCGTGGACCTCGCCTTTTTTCACGTCGAGGGAAACGTCGTCCAGCGCCACAACGCCGGGATAGTTTTTCGTGATATGCCTCAGTTGTAAAATGGATTCGGAATCTTCCATAAAAGCAGTCCTTTCTTCGTCGATGCCCGCCCGGTCCGGCAGGGGGGCGCCCGTTTTTGATACGGGGAATGCCCCAGAAATACGCACAGAAAGGAATCCGACGTGTTTCGTGGGGCATTCGTTTCCGCTTTGATGGCTGCGGGCCGGCGGGAGCCGCTGCCGGCCATTTTTCCGCAGGCACCGGAACTTATTTCTTATAATACTGCTTCGCGTTTTCGGCGGTCACGGGGAAAATGGTCCGGTAAACGTTCTGGGTTTCGAATTTTTCGCCGTGGCCGAGCTTGGTGAGCAGTTGATAGCAGTTTTCCCCGATAACCGTCGGCGTTCCGGTCACCATCACCGACATCCGGTTCGCCCCGCCGTTCAGCATGGAGGCGAGTTCCTCTTCCGTCGCGTCCGCCGCGAAGATCCCGACGTCGTCCGCGATCTTGTCGGCAGCCTTCAAAGCCTCGTTGGCGCCTACCGCGCCGCCTCCGCCGATGCAGCAGACGACCTTCACGTTCGGATGGGCCTGCAGGATGGTTTCCATCGCGTCCAGCCCCTCCGTCGCGTTGATGGAGGGCTGCTGCGCGACGACCTTCGCGTTCGGGGCCTTTTCCTTGAGCGCGGCGAGAATGCCCTTTTCCCGTTCGAGAAGGATCGCCGTCTGCGGGTAATCGAGGACCGCGACTTCGCATTTCCCGTCGCTGAATTTCTCATTGATGAACTTACTCGCCTGTTCGCCGATCATGTAGCCGAGCTTCTGGTTGTCGATCACCCAGTTGATGTCCGTGTTTTTCATCGTGTTGTCCCAGCACATCACCTTGATGCCGGCGTCGCGCGCCTGTTTGCAGACGTCCTCGATCGCGTTGGGATCGGAGGGGTTCACCATGATGACGTTGCAGCCGCTGCTGATGTAGTTTTCAATCTGTTCGATCTGCTTGGACGACGTGTCCCCGCAGTCCATGTACGTCAGGGTGTTGCCGTCCGCGTCCGCCAGCTTTTTCATCGTGGTGCAGGCGACCGACCAGACCTGGTTGCTCAGGCTCTGCACGGTGATGCCGATCTTCAGCTTTTTGCCGGCGGAAGCCGGGACGGCCGAGGAAGCCGGCGCCGAGCCGCCCTCCGATTTGGCGCCGGTTTCCGCCGCCTGGTTGCCCCCGCAGCCTCCCAGCGCCAGGGCGGCGAGCAGCGCGCTCAGAATGACGGACAGGAATTTCCTTTTCAATTTGATTTCCTCCTTCGTTTTCTGTTTATGTAAGACTCAATGGGATATTTTGATAACGGCCTTCACAACGTTGCTTTTGTTGTGGATGCTTTCGTCCATCGCTTTCCGGATGTCGTCGAAGTCGTATACGTTCGTGACGACCCCTTTCGGGTCGATCTTTCCGCTCGACACGGCGTCGATCGCGATCGGATAGATATGCCTGTAACGGAAGACCGTTTGAAACGCGAGCTCCTTGTCGAGCGCCAGGCTCATCGGCAGCGTGATTTCCCCGCTTTTGCTGTATCCGACGAACACGATGGTTCCGCCCTTTTTGGCGATTCGGACCGCCTGCCGGGACGTCGCTTCGGAACCGGCCGTTTCGATCGAGAGATCGATCCCGTTCCCGCCGGTCAGCCGGCCGACGGCCTCGACCGGATCCTCTTTTTCCGCGTTGACGACCTCCGTCGCGCCGAGCTTTTTCGCCCGGTCCAGTCGGTTCTGCATTCGGTCGACCACATATACCCGGGAAATGCCCGTCGCCTTCAGCGCCATCAGGGACATCAGGCCGATGCAGCCCGCGCCGAACACCGCGGCGGTCTGTCCCATCCGCGCGTTCCCCTGCCTCGCCGCGTGCAGCCCGACGGAAAGCGGTTCGATCAGGGCACCCTCCATGGTGTCCATATTGTCCGGAAGTTTGAAGCACAGGCCGGCTTCGTGCGCGACATATTCCTGAAATACCCCGTCGACGGGAGGCGTGGCGAAAAAGACCACGTCCGGACAAAGGTTGTACCGCCCCGTTTTGCAGAATTCACAGTGGCCGCATGTCTTTCCCGGTTCCAGGGCAACCCGGTCCCCGGCTTTCAGATGCGTCACGTTCCGTCCGGTTTCGACCACCGTCCCGCCCGCTTCGTGCCCCAGAACGAACGGCGGCCTGACCACATAATCCCCGATTTTTCCATATTCGTAATAATGAAGGTCCGAGCCGCAGATGCCGACATACTCGATTTTGACGAGGACTTCGTCCGCTTTCGGCTTTGGAATTTCCCGCTCTTCGAACCCCATCTGTTCCAGACCGAGCATCACGGCGACTTTCATCTTGCCTTCCATACGAATTCTCCCTCTTTGATAATTGTGTCACAACTTTTATAAATCGATTTATAAATTGCTTATATCATACATCGCCCAAATTCACTTGTCAATCCGTTTTTTTATTATTTAAAATGCTGATTTCAGATTTTCCTCGATTTTGGCCGGACCGTTTCCCCCGATCGACTGTTTTCAGAACCGTTCTCCCGCTTTCGGCGCTTCTCAAGGCGTTGTCATCCGCCGGACGTCCCCGGATGCAAAAAAGGAAAAAATCACTTTTTCGGTTGTGTTTTTTTGAAATCTATCATACAATTGTTTTATCAAACGTTTAAAAGTGAGTGGATCGATCGATGGAACACGCCTCGAAAGCATACCAGACGAAGCGGAAGAACAAGGTGCGCATCGTCCATTATATTTTTCAGCGCGGAAACGCTTCGAAGTTCGATATTTCGAACGATTTGCGGCTCAGCATGCCGACGGTCCTGCAGAACGTCAAAGAGCTGACGGACGCCGGAATCGTGGAGGAAAGCGGGAATTATCAGTCCACCGGCGGGCGGAAGGCGAAGGCGCTGTCCATCGTTCCGGACAGCGGCTTTGCCGTCGGTGTGGACATCACGGCCAAGCATCTCGGCCTGATCCTGGTGAATGCCAGGGGCGGGATCCTGACGCATGTCCGCCTGAGAAAACGGTACGAGGACACCTTCCGGTATTATCAGGAAATAGCCGGCATGATCGAAGATTTCATTGCCGAAAACCTGGAAAAAATCGAGGACAGGAACAGGATCGTCGGGATCGGCGTCTCGATCCCGGGGATCATCGACAAGCAGAACAATATCCTGATCAAATCGCACGCGCTGGACGTTTCCAATGTCAGCCTCCACAAATTGAACCAGTTCCTGCCCTACCCCGTCACATTCGACAACGACGCCAACTGCGCGGCCTATACGGAATTGTCCGAACAAAGCGCCAACGTGATCTATCTGTCGCTCAACAACACCGTCGGGGGCGCGATCAGCTACAACGGGAAATTGTACGAGGGGGACAACTTCAAAAGCGGGGAGTTCGGCCACATCGTCATCGTTCCAAACGGCAGGCGGTGCTACTGCGGCAAGCTGGGGTGCCTCGACTGCTACTGCTCCGCGCTGGTGCTCGCCTCCCATACGGACGGAAACCTGGGAAAATACTTTGAGGAGCTCGACCGCGGGGATCCGCTGCTGCGCGGGGTGTGGAACGAATATCTGCGGTACCTTGCGCTGGCGGTTTCCAACCTGCGCATGGCTTTCGACTGCGACATCATCATCGGGGGATATGTGGGCGGCTATTTGAAAAGCCGCATGCTGGAGCTGAACCGGCTGGTCATGCAGCTCAACCGCTTCGATTTCGACACCTCCTATCTGCGGTGCAGCAAATATCACATGGAGGCGTCGGCCTACGGGATCGCGATGCGCCTGCTTCAGGATTTTTTCGACCTCCTCCAGTAGCGCGGCGGCGCATGCCCGAACCGCGCGGGAGGGGGCAAACGGCGATTTTCAGAGCGGCTGCGGAGTCATCCGGCCGATCGGACGGGGAGAATCATCATGGCGTTGTGTTTACAAGAAGTTTATAAAAAAGCCCTGCCGGCTTATAAAATCAAGCTGATCGCGGGCAAAAAAGGCCTGCGGAACATCGTCGAATGGGTGCATGTGATCGAGGACGAACAGGTCAGCGGTTTTTTGAGCGGCAACGAGCTTGTTTTTACAACCGGGATCGGGCATTCGGACAGTTCTTGGCTGACCGGATTTGTGCGCGGGCTGAAAGAGAACCACGCTTGCGGGCTTGTCGTCAATCTTGGAAGATATATCCATGAAATACCGCAGCAGGCCGTCGATTTTTGCAAAAAGCAAGATTTTCCCCTGTTCACCATTCCCTGGCCGACGAAAATCGTTGATATGACACGCTACATCTGCCATATGATTATCGAAAAAGAGAAAACCGAAATCAGCGTTTCGAATGCGTTTTACAACGCGATTTTCTCCGCCGGGAATACCGGGGCATACCGCCCCCAGCTGGAACGGTACGGATTCCCGCCCGACGGGAATTACCGTATTGCCCTGGCCTGTATCGAAACAGAAGATCCGAATTTATTGAAGCGGCTCGGCCATGATGCCGACGGCATGCTCAGCAGATACGGCAAAAAATACAATGTTTCGATTCTGAACAACAATTTGCTGATTATTTATGAGAATTTCAGCAGCAAAATGATTTTGGAGTCCTTGAAAAATATTCTCCGGTCCCATTCTGCCCCTGTTTTTATCGGCCTCAGCGGGGAATGCAGACAGGTTTCCCAGTTGCGGAAATATTACAAGCAGGCCGGCTCTTCCCTCAAGATTGCATTGAAAAACGGACGAAAAATCGTCGGATATTCCGATTTGGGTATTTATAAACTGCTCCTGTTGATCGACGATCAGGATGCCTTGCAGGATTTCCGCCGGGAAGTGCTGGGAAAACTTTATGATTACGACAGGATGAACGGCACGGATTACGTTACGGTCCTCCGCCATTATTTGGAACAGAACGGAAGCGTGCAGTCGGTTGCGAATCTGATGTACGTCCATCGGAACACCATCAATTACAAACTGAAAAAAATAAGCGGCATCGTCGGTTGCAACCTTGCGCAGGAGGAAAACCGCGTCCGGATGATCCTTGCGTATAAAATTGCCGACCTTTTATAGTTTGGGCTTCAGCACAATAAAACATAGTCCCGAATCCATTGTAATGCACGGGGCGATGTTATATAATGTCCTCAATCCAAACGGCACGAAAACAATGACGTTTTGTTGAAGAAACAGAATCTTGTTGTTTTTTTATTTATCAAAACGAATAGACACTTTGGTAGCAAAAGGGTTATCAAACGGACCGTATTTCAACGGTCTTTTTGATGCCCTTTTTCTATATACGGATGGATTTCAGGAAACACTATGGCAAAAGCTGTTCATCCGACGGTGAAACTCAAAGAAGGAGTGGCAAAGATGAAAAAAACATTCTGGCCGATGCTTTTGGGGGCGTGTATGATCGTGGGATTGGTGGGCTGTTCACAGCCTTCCGCCGGATCGGACTCTTCGGCGAAGAGCGGCGCCGCCCCGGCAAATTCTTCCGCTTCGGCCCTGTCGTCGGCGGGAGAGACCATGAAAAACATCAAATCGGAGGGAAAGATCACCTATGCGCTCAGCGGGGCCTATCCGCCGTTCAGCTATTACGACACGAGCGGGAAACTGGTTGGGTTTGACGTCGACATTGCGGATGCTCTCGCCAAACAGCTCGGGGTGAAGGCGGAGCCGCTCCGCACGGATTTCGATGGAATCGTAGCCGGTTTGAAGGGCAAGCGCTTCGATATTGCCGTTGCCAGCATGGCAATTACGGACAAGCGGCTGAAGGAAATCAATTTCACAGATCCGTATTATTATGACGGCGCGCAGTTCTATGCGAAAAAAGGGACCGGCCTGAAATCGATCGCGGAGCTGAAAGACGGAAAAGTCGGCGTTTGTACCGGGACCACTTTTGAAACGCAGTTGAAAAACATGTCGAATATTCAGCAGGTCGTTCAGTTTTCCAGCGATGTCGACAACTTTATGGCGCTGCAGCAGGGCCGGATCGACGGGCTGGTCACCAGCCGTTTTGTAGGGATGGAAAATGCCAAAAAATACGATGCGCAGGCGGCCGGCCCGCTGCTTTACACCGAAAAAATCGGGGTGGCCGTCAGAAAAGAGGACGGGGATCTTCTCAAGGCGCTGAACGATGCGCTGGGGGAGATCGTCAAAAACGGCACCTATGAAAAGATCAGCGACAAATGGTTTTCGACCAATATCATGGAGCATTGAGGAAAACACGAAAGACGGGCCGCCGCTCGCTCCGCCGGATCTCCGGCGGAACGATACGGCCTCCCCGCTGATCGACGGATTCGCGATGGAATCAAATATGCTTAGGAGAGTATCGAATGTATGAAACGATCGCCGGGATAAAAAGTTTTTTTATGATCGTATTCAATTACGCGCCGATGTTCCTGCCGAGCGTGTGGATCACGCTGGAACTTTCCATTTTTTCGATTTTGCTTGGGACCATCTGCGGATTGATCGTCAATCTGCTGAAAATGACGAAAATCGGGGTCCTGGTTGCGGTCGCCGATATTTATGTGGCGATCATACGGGGCACGCCGCTTTTGCTGCAACTGTTTTTCATATTCTACGGATTGCCGCAGATCGGCATTACCATCGATTCCTTCCTTTCGGCCGTCGTCGGCCTGGCGCTGCACAACGGCGCGTACATCAGTGAGATTTTCCGCGGGGCGATCCAGGCGATCGACAGGGGACAGAACGAAGCGGCGCGGGCGATGGGGATGACGAAATTCCAGACCTTTCGGACGGTCGTTTTCCCACAGGCGTTCAAAAACGCCGTGCCCGCCCTGGGCAATCAGTTCCTGCTCGCGATCAAGGATTCCTCCCTTGCCAGCATCATCACCATAGCGGAGCTGATGACGAAGGCCAGGGAATTCGCCGCCGCGACCTATTCCGTTTTTCCAATCTATTTTGACGCCGCCTGTTATTACATGCTGCTGACTTTTGTGTTGGCAAGACTGCTGAATATGCTTGAAAAACGTCTGAGGGTCAATGAGAGGAAGACGTCTTTATGATTGAGATCAGAGGTCTTTATAAAAATTATAACGACACCGAGGTCCTGCGGGGGATCGATCTAACCGTCGAAGACGGCGAAGTCGTCAGCGTCATCGGACCGAGCGGTTCCGGGAAAAGCACCCTCCTGCGCTGCATCAATTTTCTTGAAAGAAAAAGCAAAGGCGATATCGTCGTCGACGGAAAGGTGATCGAAAACAACCCGCTTGAGATCAACAACCTGCGCAAGAAGATCGGCATGGTGTTCCAGAGCTTTAACCTTTTCGCCAATATGACGGCTTTGAAAAACGTGATGTCCGGGATTGTCACCGTCAAGAAAGAAACCAAAGCGGCGGCAGAAAAAAAGGCGCGCTTTTATCTGGATAAGGTGGGCCTTCTGGATAAGGTGGACGAATACCCCGCCATGCTTTCCGGCGGACAGCAGCAGCGCGTCGCCATTGCGCGCACCCTGGCGATGGAACCGGAAGCGGTTTTGTTCGATGAGCCGACGTCCGCCCTGGATCCCGAGCTGGTGGGGGAAGTTCTTGCCGTCATGAAGGATCTTGCCAACGACGGCATGACGATGGTGGTCGTCACGCATGAGATGACTTTTGCGCGGGATGTTTCGGACAAAGTCGTGTTTCTGAGCGACGGGAAAATCGCGGAGATGGGAGCGCCCGGCGACCTTTTCAACCGGCCGAAGAACGGCCGCCTCAAAAATTTCCTGAGCAGGATGGACCTGGCGGACAAACCGGAAAAGCGGTCCGCCGGCGTTTAGGCCGAGCGGCTTCCGGAACGCTTCGTTTTTAAGAATTCTTGCAATGAAGGTGTTATTTTGGTTCAAAACTCATATATTTTAAATCCCGATTTTAAGAAGAAATATCCGGTTATCACCCATGGAAAAGGAATTTATATGTACGACCAGGAGGGAAACCGGTACATAGACGGCACGAGCGGTTCGGTCCTGGTCAGCCTGGGACATGCCGTACCCGAGATGGGCGACGCCCTCAAAAAGCAGTCGGATCAAATATCGTTCGCTTATCGATGGGACTGCGTGACGCCCGTTTTGGAAGAGGCGTGCCGCAATGTCTGCGAGGCCTCCCGCGATGATTTTTCCAAAGTGTTTTTGGTCAGCGGGGGATCGGAGGCTACGGAAATCGCGCTGAAACTGGTGCGCAAATATTTTTTGAATCGCGGCCTGCCCAGCAAATACAAGATCATTTCCCGCTGGCAGAGCTACCACGGCAGCACCATGGGGGCCATGTCGATGACGGGCTTTCTGGCGAGGAAACGCGGATATGAACCCTATACGTTCGAGCAGGGGCATGTCCCGCCGGCTTATTGCTACCGCTGCTGGTTTGGAAAATCCTGCGGGAATTGCAATTTTGAATGCGCCGGGATGCTGGAAAACGAAATCCTTTGCCAGGGCCCCGATTCCGTCGCCGCATTCATCCTGGAACCCGTATCGGGCATGTCGCTTTGCGGAGCGTACCCGAATGCCGGCTATTTCCAAAAAATCCGGGAAATTTGCACAAAATACGATGTTCTGCTGGTCGATGACGAGGTGATGGCCGGCATGGGGAGAACGGGCGCGTATTACGCGTATCAGCATTTTGGAATCGTACCGGACGTCATCGCGTTGGGAAAGGCCCTTGCCGGCGGATCGTTTCCGATCGGCGCCGTTGCCTGTACAAAAAAAATCTACGATGCGATTCTGGAAAACGCCGCTCAATTTCCGCCGGGGTATTCCTGGGCGGGCAATCCGCTCGGGGCGGCCGTCATTGTCAAAACGTTCGAGATCCTGAAGAAGCGGAAGCTGGTGCCGGCCGTAAAGGAAAAAGGGAAATACCTCAAGGACAAACTGACCGGGATGGCGGCGAAGCATCCGTCCGTCGGCGACGTGCGGGGGATCGGCCTGATGATCGGGATGGAATTTGTCAGGGATAAGGCCACAAAACAAACCTTTGAGCCTGAAACCGCCTATGCCCAGCAGTTGAAGGACGCCCTTTTAAAGGAAGGGATGTTCCTGGAGACCAGTACGGGGTGCGACAGGGGAACCCGCGGGGATATGGCGATGATTGCCCCGGCCTTTATCGTCACCTACGAGGAAATGGACACGATCGTCGAAAAGCTGGACCGGGCGCTGACAGTCGTGGAAGAAGCGAACGGTTTGCGCTGACACGGTCCCATATGCGTTCGTAAAAGGTGGTTGCTCAGTGAACGACATGATTCTGTACAATGGAAAGATCTACACCATGGCGGCGGAAGGGGAAAGGTTCGAGGCGATGGCCGTTGTCGGCGGCAGGGTCTCGGAACTCGGTTCCGGCCGTTCCATCCTGAAGAAATACGGCGCGGGAAACGCCCGGGCCGTCGATCTGCACGGGAAGACGGTCCTTCCCGGTTTTATCGATTCCCACATGCATTTGCTGGCGTATTGTGAAAGCCGGCGGAATGTCGATTTGAGAAGTGCGTGTTCCATCGGCGAACTCAAAGAGCTGCTCAGGCAAAGAGCGGAAAAAACGCCGCCCGGAAAATGGATTGTGGGTTCCGGATTCGACGACGAGAAATTCCCGGACAAAAAATTCCCGGATAAAGACGTTTTGGATGACGTGAGCAGGCGGCACCCGGTTTTTGTAACCCGTTTCTGCATGCACGGCCATGCCGCCAACAGCATGGCGATGGAACTCGCCGGCCTGAAAAACCGAGAGACGGGTCCGACGGAAAATCCGGCCGCGGCCGGCAGGGACGGGGACCCGACCGGCATCTTGTGGGAAAATGCGGCGGTGCCCGTCATGCGGATCATTCCGGACGAGTTGTCGACGTATGAAAGCAAACGGAACGCGATCCGCAGGGCCTGCCGGGAGCTTTCCGCCTTTGGGATTACGGGGATTACGCCGATCCAGGGAAAGGAGTGCAGGGCGATCGAGTACCTTGGGATTTATCAGCAGCTTGCCCGGAGCGGCGAACTGCCCGTCCGGGTGTACGCCTGCTTTGACGAAATGCCCCCGTTCGACATGAGAAGCGGTTTCGGGGACGACATGGTCAAATACGGCTTTTACAAGATTTATTCCGACGGCTCTCTGGGCTCCCATACGGCGGCGCTCTTCGAGCCTTATGCGGATGACCCGGGCAACGCCGGAACGCTGAATCACTCCCCGGAAGAAATTTGCCGGATGGTTCGGAAAGCCTACGGCGCCGGACTGCAGATCGGCATCCATGCGATCGGGGACCGCGGTCTGGACATCGCGCTGACCGCGTTGGAAAAGGCTTATTTCGGCGACCCGCGCCCCAATCAGCGCTTCCGCCTGATCCATGCCATCGTTCCGACTCCTTCCCTGATTGAGCGGATGAAAAAGCTTCCTCTGATTCTGGACGTCCAGCCCGAATTCTTGTCGTCGGATCTGGATTGGATCGAAAAACGACTCGGGAAAGACCGGGCGAAACTTTCCTACCCCTGGGGGACGTACGCCCGAAACGGGCTGCTGATGACGGGCAGCTCCGATTCGCCGGTCGAGTCTTTCAATCCGCTCCTGGGAATCTACAGCGCGGTGACACGGAAGGATTTTCGGGGGAATCCCGAAGGCGGGTGGAATGCCGCGGAGAAACTTTCGGTTTACGAGGCCGTTTCGCTTTTTACCAGGAACGCGGCGTACGCCAGCTATGAAGAAGATCGCAAAGGGACCCTGGAACCCGGGAAATTCGCCGATTTCGCCGTATTGGACAGCGACATTTTCCATGTCGTTCCCGAGGCGATCAAGGAGATCGAAGTGAAACAAACCTATCTGGGTGGCAGGCTTGTCTTTGACGGCGGAAATTTGTGAACGGGGGGTGGGACGGATCGAATGTCACGCTGTTTGACGATTGGAATGATCCAGATGTCGATTTCGAGGGATGCGGAAGAAAATTTCCGCCGCATCGAACGGGGCGTGGATGTTTTGATGCGCAGAAGCCCGCGGCCGGAGTTGATCGTCGGGGTCGAAGGCGGAATCGGATACGGAGTCCGGGAAAAAATACCCGGAGCGGCGACGGACCGTTTCGGCGGGATGGCGCGCCGTTACGGCGTCTATCTGGTGCCCGGCACGATGTTTGAGATCGGCTCGGGATGCCCGGCGGGAAAGTTTTATAATTCGGCGCCTGTTTTCGGCCCGAACGGGGAGCTGATCGATGTGTACCGAAAAATGGCGCCGTGGTATCCGGCGGAATATCGGACCCAGCCCGGGAACAGATACGTCGTTTTCGAGATTGCCGAAAAGGGCGTCAAGGTCGGGCTGCTTCTCTGCTATGATCTCAATTTTCCGGAAATCTCAAGAAATTTGGCGTTGATGGGCGCGGAGGTGCTGCTGAAGCTGACCGAGGATTTTGAGGAGGCTTATCGGATGAACAGGCCCGTCCATCTGGCCAGGGCGATCGAAAATCAAGCATTCCTCGTGTCGTCCAACGCGGTGGGACAGGCCGACGGCTACAGCATGTACGGCCATTCCATGGCGGTCGATCCGTCCGGCCGGATTTTGCTTGAGGCGGGGAATCGGGATGCGCTGCTTTCCGTCACGATCGATGCGGACGAGGCTCTTTCGGCGCGGAAATACGGGACCGCTTTTCAGGACCATTACCTGGGGCAGCTCAAAAAATATCATTTTCCGATGCCTTATTCCGCAAACATCTCTTCCGCTCCTCTTTATCAGGAACTGAAGGATTCTCCGGACCGTCCTTCCGATTTTCAAAAAGATCTGCTTATGGATCATGTCGGGAATCCGCGGACGCCCGGAAAAGGAGGAAACGAACTTGGATAAAGTTATCATTACGGCCGCCATCAGCGGCGCGGAAGTGACAAAGGAACAGAATCCGGCCGTTCCGTACACGGTTTCCGAAATGGCGCGGGAGGCGAGACGCGCCTGCGAAGCGGGCGCGGCGGTCGTTCATTTGCATGTCCGCCGGGACGACGGCACCCCGACGCAGGACAAAGGAAGGTTCCGGGAAACCATCGAGGCGATTGAGCGAGAGGTGCCGGACCTGATCATTTTGCCGAGCACGGGCGGCGCGGTCGGAATGAGCGCGCGGGAAAGGCTGCAGCCTACGGAATTGTTCCCGGAAATTGCGACCCTGGACTGCGGCACCTGTAATTTCGGACAGTTCGGCATTTTTGACAATACAATCCCGATGATCAAGGAATTCGGAAAACGGATGAAGGCGAACCACATTAAACCGGAGTACGAATGCTTTGAGCAGGGTATGGTGGATACCGTGCTGGATCTTGCGGGGAAAGGTTTTTTGCCGAATGAGAACATGCATTTCAACCTCGTGCTCGGGGTAAAGGGAACGATGGCGGCCTCCGTACGGAATTTGGCTTTCCTGGTCGATTCTCTTCCCAAAGGCGCGACTTGGTGCGCGACCGGCATCGGCCGCTTCCAATTCCCGATCGCGGCCGCCGCCTTGGCGATGGGCGGGAATGTCCGGGTTGGTTTCGAGGATAACCTGTACCTTGAAAAAGGGGTCCCGGCCAAAAGCAACGGCGAACTGGTGGAAAAAGCCGTCGCGCTTGCGCGCCTTTTGAACCGGACCCCCGCAACGCCGGAGGAGGCGAGAAAGATGCTGGGATTAAAGAGCCGGCGGAGTTGAAAGCAAGAGTATAAAAAAGATGCCTTTGAACATTTGCATGAAAAACGCCGTCTGGGTCTAAATCCCAAACGACGTTTTTTCTTCAGGCTGCACGCTCCCCGCGGCCAGGAAAAGATCCCTGAGCGAGGAAGCGCCGCGGTTTTTCACCGGCCTGGTGCGCGAGGCCATAGTTCCGGCGCCCCGGGACGAAGACCCGGTGAAACAGGACGCGCCCCGCTCTCTTGCAGTTCCCGGAAAATCAAGGTATCCTTTTCTTTAGGAAGGAGTGAGGATGGGTTATGAACGGTCCGAATCGCAATGCGTCGCAGCCCCGGCAGGGGCAGCCGGAGCAGCCCGGACAGCAGCCCCAACAGCCGTATCGGCAGCCCTACCGGCAATACGGGCCGCCGCCGTATCCGCCGCAGTATCAGATGCCGATCTCGCCGAAAAGCAGGTTCGTCGCCATTCTGCTGTGCGTTTTTCTCGGCGGACTCGGAATCCACCGCTTCTATGTCGGCAAAGCCGGGACCGGCATCATCTGGCTTCTGACCGGCGGGGTGTTTGGGATCGGATGGCTCATCGACCTGATCCTGATCGCCTGCGGATCCTTTACGGACAGCGCCGGTCTGCTTGTGACAAGGTGGGAGGACTGAAACGGACCGCGGGGATTTCCGCCGTTCAGAACGGCGCGTTTTCCAGCTTTTTCTTCAGATACCGCAGCGTTTCTTCGTGAGAATAGACAAAATCGCTTTCCGGCAGATAGTCCAGAAAATCCTGGATGGCCGTGACGACGCTCTGCTCGGTGACCAGAAAAGTCGTATGCTCCCGGCGCGGCGCGGTGTAGGTAAAGCAGACGGCGCCGTTTTTCATGGAGTAGGTGCACAGATTGCCGGGGATCCTCAGCTTCTGGCCGTTCACGAGGACGGGGTGGTAGTCCCCCGCGAGCGATGCCTCGTACATAGACCGCAGCAGCCGGTACCGGTTGGATTGATCCAGCGGGGAGTAGTATTCGGCGGGCACCTCGGTCAGGCGGCCCGTCGCAAGGAAGCGGTCCAGGCCGTTTTCGGAAAAATAGACGTTGCCCATGTTTTTCATCCGGCTTTTGAACCCGGCGAATTTCATGTACTCCAGAATTGCCCGGACGGTGGCCTCCTGTTTCAGCAGGGCGGGGCTCAGGTGCCGGCGCACCATGTCTTCCCCCGCAAACACCAGCAGGCAGGGGTCCGAGGTAAAGTCGTGCTCCAGACAGGCAAAATCGTCGTAAAGCCGGTTGATATAGGAAATCTGTTCGAGCGGGGAATGGAAGACGGTCACGAAAGACTCCGATTTTTCCATCAGGGTCTCAAAGATGCGGCCGTAAAGGGTCAGGTACTGCGGAAGGCTTGAGACGGCCGCGCAGGAAGCGTCGTGCGCGATGCGCACCGCGTAGTCTTCCGTCAGAATCAGGTAGGGCAGGATGCTGGTGCTGCCGAAGTGTCCGGCAACGCTGTCGTAGTAGCACTGCAGCCGGTATCGGCAGCCCGAAGCGAGGATCGGAATGATGCTGCGAAGACTGCTCAGGTTGTAAAGACCGTTCTGCTCGTTTTGGGAATTTTCCAGGCAGAGGACATGATCGACGGTCATGCTTTTCCGCCGGCGGCCGAGGACGGACAGAAAATCGAACAGATGCGAGCATTCCGGCTGCGCCACGATCCGGATATGCCCGCTTTCTTTCGCGGCCTCCGTTTCCAGCACGGCTCCCGCCAGATTTCTGACTTCCAGATTCCCGTACACCACCCCGTTTTCCGAAAGGACGCGGACCGGCCTTTGCCCGGACTCCCAAACGAGGTTCGTCTCCGGGGCGGAATCGAACTGGTTGTAGAAATCCAGGACGAATTTGCGCCGCGCGTAGACTCCTTCCCCCATTTTTGCGGCGAGCCAGCTTTCGAAAAGCGCCCGGTTTTCTTCGGGAGTCAGCATCAGCGCGGAAGAGAGCGCCTGCACCGCCTCCCGCTTTGCGGGGACCCTCTCCCCCTTGAGCATCTTGTGGATCAGGGTCCGGCCGACCCCGCTTTGCTCGGCGAGCGCGCAGACCGCGATTTTTCTGCTTTTGACGAGCTGTT
>ENA-UOOI01001178-UOOI01001178.1-fermentation-metagenome-genome-assembly--contig:-NODE-1178-length-28686-cov-46.294506_pt1 | contig 28686 bp, 22 predicted proteins | sample MGYA00245779_ERZ724027 | MGnify/ENA primary metagenome ERZ724027 (study PRJEB28704, sample SAMN03018318) | fermentation metagenome | biome: anthropogenic terrestrial biome; feature: soil...
TTCTCATCAGGACGATATCGGCCGATTCCATGGCTACATCCGTACCGGAACCAATGGCGATGCCGATATCCGCCTGGGCCAGAGCCGGTGCATCGTTAATCCCGTCTCCCACCATAGCTACCTTTTTCCCTTCCTGCTGAAGCTTTTTCACTTCCACTGCCTTATCCTGCGGGAGCACCCCTGCCAATACCCGGTAGATTCCCACCTGCCTGGCAATGGCTTCTGCGGTTCTCCTGTTGTCTCCGGTAATCATTGCCACTTCAATCCCCATTTGATCCAGTGTCTTAACTGCCTTTCTGCTGCTTTTCTTCATGATGTCCGCTACTGCGATGATGCCTGCCGCATCGCCGTCCACCGCAATATACATGGGGGTTTTGCCTTCTCCAGCCAGGCGATCGTATTCCTTCTGCATCGGAAAGACAATATTCCGGTCGTCCATCAGCTTCTGATTGCCGAGAAGGATCTTCTGCCCCCGGAGAGCCACTTCAATGCCTTGCCCGGGGATTGCTTCAAAGCTCTCCGGATCCAGCAATTCCAGATTCCTTTCCCTGCCCAGCCCGACAATTGCTTCGCCCAGCGGATGCTCGGAATTCTTTTCCGCTGAAGCGGACAGGAGCAGGAGTTCCTCTTCTCCCATCGGACCGGCCGGAAGAATATCCGTGACCCTTGGCTTGCCTTCCGTGATGGTCCCGGTTTTATCCAGCACAATGGTCCGGATCTTGTGCGCCGTCTCCAGCGCTTCGCCGCCCTTTATCAGGATCCCGTAATCCGCACCCTTTCCCGTACCTACCATAATGGCCGTCGGCGTAGCCAGCCCCAGCGCACAGGGGCATGCGATGACCAGCACGGACACAAAGATGGTAAGGGCAAAGGAGACCGGCTTTCCGGATAAAAGCCATGCCAGGCCGGCGATAACAGCGATTGCCATGACAATCGGAACAAAATAACCCGCTATGATGTCCGCTGTTCTGGCAATGGGCGCCCGGGAACCCTGGGCTTCCTCCACCAGTTTGATGATCTGCGCCAAAGCTGTATCCTCTCCCACCTTTGTGGCCCGGAACCGAACCGTACCATTTCGATTGATGCTGGCGCCGATCATGTTGCTGCCCTTATTTTTTTCCACCGGAATGCTCTCGCCGGTCAGCATGGATTCGTCCACAGAAGTTCGGCCTTCCACCACAATCCCATCCGTAGGGATTTTTTCTCCCGGCTTTACCACCAGAATATCCCCGATCTTCACTTCCTCGACGGGAATCACTGTTTCGCCGCCGTCCCGGATCACGGTCGCCGTCTTCGGAGCCAGCCCCATCAGTTTCCGGATGGCTTCCGATGTCTTGCCTTTCGTCACAGCTTCCAGGTACCTGCCCAAAAGAATCAGGGTAATGATGACCCCGGCAGACTCAAAGTACAAATTGCGTACATACTCCGCCCTGCCGTTCCCGATCTGAATCATGGCATAGATCCCGTACAACAGGGACGCACACGTTCCCACCGCAATCAGCGAATCCATATTGGGCTCTCTCCGGAATAAGTTTCCAAATCCTATGGTATAGAACCGATATCCCGCAATCATCACCGGAACAACCAGTGCCAGCTGCACCAAAGCAAAACGAAAAGGATGCATATCCGGATGGATCGCACCCGGTATGGGCAATCCCATCATATGCCCCATTGCGACATAGAGCAGCGGTACGGTAAAAACAAGGGAAACAATAAATTTTTGCCAAAGGGTCTTCGACTCCTTTTCCCTGCGCTCCCGTTCCCGGTCTGCCTGGCCCCTCGTTTCGATCTCCATTGCCTTATACCCAGCCCTGGATACGGCATCCTGGATCTGGGGAATCCGGACCTTATCCGGATCGTATATCACAGTGGCTTTTTCCGTTGCCAGATTGACAGAGGCTTCCTGCACGCCATCCAGCTTTTTAATTGCCTTTTGTACGGCGTTGACGCAGGATGCACAGGTCATTCCGGTAATCTGTAATGTCTCTTTCATATCTGCTTCTCACCTTATTCCTTTCCAATTCCGGCAACGCATTACTTTGCGTATTTATCGATCAGATCAATCACTTCCGTTACCTTCTCATCGCCGTTGCCTTCCAGGAAAGCTTCCTTTACGCAATGGCGGATGTGTTGATCAATTATCTGTAAATTTGCCTTTTTCAGGAGAGCCTGTACGGAAAGAATCTGTTTGGATATATCCACACAGTAGCGATCTTCCTCCAGCATCCGGATGATTCCATCCATTTGCCCCCTTGCTGTTTTCAACAGATTGAGGACCTGCTTTTTGTCCCCGCATTCCATATCGATCCCTCCTCTTGTTTCTTTATCCCACCCCCCGTGCGGTGGGCTACTTTCATTATACACCACATTTTCCCCCTGTCAAGGACTCTGTTATTTATATAACCCACTTTACATCAATGAACCCATGACAAATAAATATGACAAATAAAGCAATGGATCATAAAATACAGAATCCTCACTCATGTATATAAAGATTATGAGGCATACAGAGCAAGACGGAGAATATCATTAATAAACACGTAAAACGCCCTTCTATGTCTATTATTGGCTCCTGTAAGCAAAACTATGACATTTATCAAAATATAAATAAGAGTATAATGAGATAATGCTCTGCCTTACGAAACCACAAGGCAAAACAGCTTTTTTTTCTTTTGCTTTACGCAGAATGACCGGGATAAGAACAAGGGGGAAATATAATGAGAATTATTGTGATTGGTGCCGGCAAAGTCGGTTATCAGATTGCCGAGACACTGTCACGGGAAATGTTTAAAGTTGTGGTCGTGGAAAAGGACGAAGACGTAATCAATAAAATCAATGAAAACCTGGATGTACTGACCATGCAGTCCAACGGTCTGGTCAGCAATACCTTGAAACAGCTGGAGATCAGCCGGAATGACATGGTCATCGCCGTTACGGAAAGTGATGAAGCAAATATGCTGGCCTGTCTTTCCGCCAAAAACCTGGGGGCCGGTATCACCGTGGCCAGGATACGGAATCCGGAATATACAAAGGACTGGGCGGTTACAAAAGAACAGCTCAGCATCGACTATATCATCAACCCCGAACGGTCCACTGCCCTTGAAATCAGCCGCATGCTGACCTATTCTCCGGCAGGCGCGGTGGAGGACTTCGCGAAGGGCAAGGTACAGATGGTATCCGTGTTCATTGACGATTCGGTGAAATTGAATCCGGTGCAGATAAAGGATCTGGAAATCCCCGATGATATTCTGGTGGCCGCAATCATCCGAAAGGGAGAACTGATTATCCCCAGCGGGGAAAACGTGGTCCAAACAGGAGACACCATTTATATCATCGGACAGAAAAAAGGAATCCTGAAATTCTGTAAAAACATCGGCATCATGCCAAAGCACATCAGTCATGTCATGATTCTTGGAGGCGGAAGAATTTCCTACTATCTGGCTGAGAAACTGCTTTCGCTGGGGATCTCCGTAAAAATCATCGAAAAGGATCCGGCAAGATGCAGGGCATTATCCGAAAGTCTTTCCAATGCACTGGTTATCAATGGAGACGGTACCGATCTGAGTGTTCTGAAAGCGGAAAATGTCGCGCAGATGGATGCCCTGATCACCCTGACCGGTATTGATGAGGAAAACGTCCTTTTATCCCTTCTGGCCAAACAGATGGGAGTAAAAAAAGTGATCTCCAAAGTCAGCAGGGCAAATTACATTCCCCTGGTGGAAACCATCGGTGTGGATGCAGCCATTACCCCAAGCATGATTACAGCCAGTGAAATCCTGCGGTTCATAAGAGGCGGTAAAATCGCGTCCCTGTTCCTGCTGATGGGCGGCGAAGGAGAAGCAATGGAATGGAAAATATCATCTGACTGTGCGGCAGTGGATACTCCCATACGGGATCTGGATCTGCCGAAGGATGTTCTCATTACAACCATTATCCGGAATGACAAAGTCATCATTCCTCACGGCGAAGACAAAATATACGCTGACGACCGGGTTATCGTCCTGTGTCGGTCCACAGAGAACAATCGGATAACAGAAATCTTCAGCGGAGCGGAAAGGAGGCAGAAAAATGAATTTTGGCATCATCTCAAAGGCACTGGGACTTCTGCTTCTCACTGAGTCCGCCTGTATGCTGCCCTCCATGGGCGTAGCTTTGTATTATGGACAGGGAGATGCCAGGGCATTGACCCTGTCCATGATCCTGACGGCGGCAGCAGGGCTTCTTCTGCTTGGCCTTTCTGCATTGCGGCCAAAGAAGGGTATCATTCGTTATAAAGAAGGATTCATGATAACCGGCTTTGGCTGGGTGCTTGCCTGCGCATTCGGAGCGTTGCCTTTTTGCTTTTCCGGATCTGTCCCCACCTACATGGACGCTTATTTCGAAACGGTTTCCGGCTTCACCACCACCGGTTCCACAATATTGAGCGACGTGGAAGCGGTACCAAGGGGCATTCTGTTCTGGCGTTCCTTTACCCATTGGCTGGGCGGTATGGGGATCCTTGCATTTACAATGGCGCTGCTTCCCTCCATGGGCGGCAGGGTCGGAACCCTGCAGGTCTATAAAGCGGAAACCACCGGCCCCATAGCAGGAAAGGTAAGACCCACAATGCGGGGAACCGCCAAAATGCTCTACCTGGTTTATGGCATCATAACGGTGGCACAGATCATCTCACTGCGGATAGCAGGCATGCCTGTGTATGACTCCCTGGTGCATACCTTTGGTACAGTGGGCACAGGAGGATTCTCCATATACAACAAAAGCATCGGACATTATCATAATCCGTCCTATGAATGGATCATCACGATTTTTACCTTTGTGTCCGGGGTGAATTTTTCCCTTTATTGCAATGCATTGCACGGAAATTTCCGAACCCTGTTGAAAGACAGGGAGTTTCAGGCGTATTCGGGGATTGTCCTGGGTGCCATTGTAATGATTGCGATCAACATCAACTCATCTGTGTTCCACAATGTCAGTGAATCGATCCGACATGCGTCATTCCAGGTAATGACCATTATGAGTACCACCGGTTATTCCTCAACGAATTTTGATCTATGGCCGGACTTCAGCAGAATGATCCTGATACTGCTGATGTTTATCGGTTCCTGTGCCGGCTCCACGGCAGGCGGCATCAAGGTCATCCGTTTCGTGCTTTCTTTCAAAATCATTAAAAGGGGATTCCGCCGTTTGGTCCACCCGAAAGCCGTAATGCCTGTGCAATTGGGAGGCCAGACCGTTCCGGAGGAAACCCTTCAGGGGGTAACCTCCTTCATTGTCCTGTACCTGGTCATTTACTTTGTGGCAGTACTGGCTTTGCTGGCACAGGGAATGGATATGATGAGCGGAGCATCTGCCGTAGCGGCCACATTGAACAATGTCGGCCCCGGTTTCGCGGCCGTTGGGCCCATGAAGAACTTCAGCAAGCTCTCCCTGTTCTCCAAGGGGCTGCTGTCCGTGTGCATGCTGCTGGGCCGTCTGGAAATTCATTCGCTGATGATCCTTGTTATGCCGCATTTCTGGAAAAAATAATCCTTCCTGTCCCTGGATAAACCGGACCGGACGCTTTACGCCCGGGATGGCCCTTCGGCCGGGGATTCCGGAAGGAAAGAAATCGTTATCTGCTTCAAGCCGGAGGTAAAACGCCGCAGTTTCACACCGGTTTGCTGTAGCATTTTTTGGGATGCCTTTACCTGATCCGATTCGGGATATTTGTTGCTCAGATAAATGACCTCCTTTATCCCGGCCTGAATCATCGCCTTGGTACATTCATTGCAGGGAAACAATGTCGTATAGAGCCTGGCCCCCTCCAGAGAAGCAATTCGGTTATTTAAAATGGCATTCATTTCTGCATGAACAACATAAGGGTATTTTGTGTTCAGCGGCTCTCCGGTACGATCCCATGGGTAATCATCATCCGAACAGCCGGTGGGAAGTCCGTTGTACCCCATGCTCAATATCCGATTCGTTTTGCTGTCGACAATGCAGGCTCCCACCGGAGTGGAAGGATCCTTGCTTCTTTTGGCGGACAGCAGGGCAATTCCCATAAAATATTCATCCCATGTGATATAATCCGTTCTCTTGCTCAAAACTCCATCTTCCTTTCCATTTGTGCAGACAAGACCTTCAGAAGGACTTTCCATTATTATATCACGATTATTATGCCACGATTATTATATCACGATTTTACAGCAACGATTATTGGTATTCGATGGGTATTCGATGATTTTTGCTTTATACATATTGATCTTGATTCGTATTAATTTTTTAAAATTGTAACTTTTTGCTTGTTAAAAATACACGAAACAGGAGCAGATAATTTGTTATTCGATTCCTTGTAAATGGATTATGTATGTGTCATAATACCATAAAGAGGAATATGGATTCCTCAGAAATACGGAAAGGAGGCAAGAAATTCGTGAGAGTGGAGCGAAAAGTCCGCCTGGATACACTGAACGGCATTAAGGATTTTATCACCCTGGCAGACAAGTACCAATGTGATATCAAAGTCAAGGCCAAACATGGTATCGTGGACGGCAAGAGCATTATGGGCATTGCTTCCCTGGCACTGTACCAGCCGCTGACGGTTGTTGCAAAAGGGAAAGATGCGCAGGATTTTGCAGGACGGCTGGATCATTTTCAAAAAGAGAGCCAATAAAAAAAGTACCCCACAGAAATATGGGATACTTTTTTTATTGACTCTTTTATTTTTTTAATAAAACAGGTGAGCGAAGCCGATAAGCCGAGTTCTGTCTGATATGATCATCTGTCTAGGCCTGTCGTCGCCAACAGGCTCAAGCGGCCTTTCCCGGGACACGGCGGGCTACCGTACTTTCTGTCCTCTATTCGGCCTTGCTCCGGATGGGGTTTACATGGCCATTCCAGTCGCCTGGATGCCGGTAAGCTCTTGCCTCACCTTTCCACCCTTACGCATGGAAGATACTTCCCATGCGCGGTATCTCTCTGTTGCACTTTCCTTGGAGTCGCCTCCACTGGGTATTACCCAGCACCCTGCCCTGCGGAGCTCGGACTTTCCTCGTCTGCCTCACGGCAGCCGCGATCATTTGGCTTCCTCACCTGTCATCTGTCATTGCAATCCTTTCGGGTCACAAAAGTATATTACCATCTTTTCCGTCCTTCGTCAAAGTCAGATTCTTCCTCTCATCTCAGCCTTTATAATACAGGATCCTGCCACAATTCTCACATTCCACGATCTTTTCCCCATTCCGCACCTTCTGTACCACCAAAGATGCCAGATTAATAAAACAGCCGCCGCATTGGTTGTTCTCCATCACGGAGAGAACGGGAGTCTTGCTGGCCTTGATGTTTCGGTATTTCGCAAGAAGAGCCGGCTCAATTCCTGCTCCCACGCCGTCCCTCTTTTCCTTTACCTTGCCCCGTTCCTGCCGCATTTTTGCAACTTCCGCATCATAATCCTTTTTTACATTAATATAATCTTTTTTGGCCCCGGCGACCTTTTCCCGGATATCGTCCAGCTTCTTCCGGAATGTTTCCATCTCCTGGAGCAACTGCTTCAGGGCTGCTTCCTTCTTTAAAATCTGCCCTTTCATTTCCATGCCCGTTTTTTCCATTTTATCCAATTCCGCCATGGTGGGAGCTTCATCGGATGACAACTTTTCCCGCTCTGTTTCCATACTGCTGCGGATGGTATCGCATTCCTGCCGGATTCTATCACAAATGCTGCTTTTCCTCTGCGCTTCCCGATCCAGCCGAACCAGATAATTATCCTGTTTCACCAGATACCGCTTGATTTTCAATAATCTTTTACGCGAATCGGAATTCCGTTGGTTCGCGAGATATTGGTCCATAAGGAGATCCAAATCCTGATATCTCCATAGCATATCCAATTGTTCCATGTCTGCTTCCTCCTTCTATCTATTATGAAAAAGGAATAAGACCTGCTTACTCCCCTAATCTTCGAAAATAAATCCCATAATTGCTGGATGGAATTACTTCCACATTATATTGTAATGCATTGATTGAATTTTGTAAATGTTGAATTAGCCGATTCATGGCTGGTCGTTCCGCTGCATAATGTCCGAAAGTGGCCAATGCCATATCTCCACCCATAGTCGGCAACATCACGGATTCCCTCCGCAGTCACATCGAGGGGAACCATAATCCTTCGGACCGGAGACATACGGCTGCCAACCAACAGCCCCACATTATCCCAGGATTCTGCGTGCTCCGGCGGTGCCAGCTTTTCCATGATCCGTATGACGTCCTTTATTTGACATGGCAATGAACAACCTCCTTATACTGTTGGATTTTTCCCTCCAATTCCCTCTGACGAATCCTTGCTGCCTCGGTTTTTCCATTTTTCAACTGCAGGATGATTTCCTCCATCGTCTGTATTCGGTTCCGGATCAGTTCCCCCAGGAGAGGGTGATTCTTCTCCACTAATTTCCATCCAATATCATAATAAATATCCGCAGCGGGCCTGGTATCTGCCCGCCCTGGCACAACAATGAGAATCTCATAGATTCTCCTGCCTTCCTGAACCAGCTCCTCGTCGGCAATCCCATATTCATTGGCAATCAACCAGCGGCGCAGCTCCTCCTGAGCTGTCATGGGCTGGAGTATCAGGGCAGAAGCAGTCCGGGCAACGTCTTTCCCCTTATCCAGTATATCGCTTATCAGCAAACCGCCCATTCCGGTAATCAGAATGGTATCGGCTTCCCCTGGAGCCAGAACAGATAATCCGTCTCCCAGGCGGGTCTCCATGCAATGCTCCATATGGTGCAGCCGGATCAGTCTTTCGGCCTTATTCAGGGAACCTGCACTGATATCTGCCGCAATGGCATATTCGCTCCGATGATCCTCAAGCAGGGCAAGCGGTACATAGCCATGGTCCGTGCCGATATCTGCCACCTTATGGGATTTGGGGACGGCGTCCGCGATTGCTTTCAGTCTTCCATCCAAAGCCATGGTCCTCTCTCCCTGTAGGATGCATTTAAAAATCCTCCAAACCAAAAAACACCGCTTTAAACGGTGCCTTTCGAATCATATTAAGCTATGGTTAAGCTATCTGGCATTATGGTGGGCCTTCAGGGACTTGAACCCCGGACCGACCGGTTATGAGCCGGTTGCTCTAACCAACTGAGCTAAAGGCCCAGACACAACAATATTATACCAACCGGACCCACAAACGTCAATGGAAAATCCGGGGCAGAAACTGCCGCGGACTCTCCTCATTCAATCCAGATAATCCTTTAATTTTTTACTTCTGCTGGGATGACGAAGTTTCCGGAGTGCTTTTGCTTCTATCTGCCGAATTCGCTCCCGCGTGACATTGAATTCCTTGCCCACTTCCTCCAGGGTACGGGCTCTGCCGTCATCCAGACCAAACCGAAGTCTCAACACCTTTTCTTCCCGGCTGGTCAGGGTATCCAGCACTCCCATGAGCTGTTCCTTCAGCAGAGTAAAAGCAGCGGCTTCCGCTGGTGCAGGAGCTTCATCATCCGGTATGAAATCTCCCAGATGGCTGTCTTCCTCTTCCCCGATGGGGGTTTCCAGGGATACCGGTTCCTGGGCGATTTTCATGATCTCCCGCACTTTATCCACCGAAATGCCCATTTCCTTCGCAATCTCCTCCGGCAGCGGTTCTCTGCCGTATTCCTGAAGAAGCTGTCTGGAGACACGAATCAGCTTGTTGATGGTCTCCACCATATGAACGGGAATGCGGATGGTTCTCGCCTGATCGGCGATGGAACGCGTAATGGCCTGACGGATCCACCAGGTGGCATAGGTACTGAACTTGAAGCCCTTGCGGTAGTCAAACTTTTCCACTGCCTTGATCAACCCAAGATTGCCTTCCTGAATCAAATCCAGAAACAACATGCCCCGTCCCACATATCTTTTCGCTATACTGACAACCAGTCGGAGATTGGCTTCCACCAGCTTCCGCTTTGCCATCTCATCCCCCTGGCCCATTCTCTTGGCCAGCTCCACTTCCTCATCTGCAGTCAGCAGGGGAACTTTGCCTATTTCCTTCAGATACATACGTACCGGGTCATCTATATTAACCCCCTCTGGTACGGTTAAGCTCAGATCCTTTTCGGGAGCTGCCTCTTCATCCGTCTCCTCATCCACAACGTCGATGCCAAGGGACTCCAACGATTCATAGACTTTTTCAATCTGCTCCGGCTCCAGCTCGATTTCTTCCAGCATGTCCATTATTTCCTTATATGTCAGGGAGCCTTTCGACTTACCCTTCTCGATGAGTTGCTTGATGCGGCTTTTCTTAGACTCTCCGTTCTTCACGCAATTTCCTCCTTTCCAGTTTATCTGTGCTCAACCTGTGATTGAGTTGCTGCAATTCCTGCAACAAAAGCCTGTATTTTTCCATGTCCGGGATTCCTTCCCGTTCCAGTGTGGACGTTTCATTCTGAAGCTCCTGACGTCGTTTATTCAATGTATTCCTCGCAATCTGACCCAACCAATCCGATAACATGGTATCTAAGTTATCATACTCCATTTCCTGACGAAATATATCTACTAATTTCTTAACGTCCTCCCGGTCTGTTATGCGGCTCAAAATCTGCGCCTCGCTGATATCCCTGTCTTTTTCCAAAAGATCCCGTACAATAGCAACCACCCGTTGATGCAGGGGATCCTGCAGAGTAATATTCCCAAGTCCATCCAGAACCTTTCGCGCCATCACCTCACCCTGCGCCATCAGCTGTATTAAGTGATCCTCCGCCTTGCTGTATCTGGATTTCAGGATTTTTGGCTGCTTTTTTTTTATAGTATTCCTATTATTACCAACACTATTCCTTTGGCGGCGATTTTGTTTTCCCGCAACCGCCTGCGCCCGGTTGATCTGGTCATAGATGGCCCTGGATGAAATACCCAGCCGGGACTCCAACTCCCGCACATGGGTATCCCGTTCAATCGGATTGTCCAGTTCAGCCAATACCCCGGCGGCAGCCGTCGCGAAATCCACTTTGCCTTCTGTCGTCTCCGGATCATACTTTTCCCTTAGTCGTCCCAGCTTATAATTCACCGCAGACTGACTGTTATCCATTAATTTCCTAAAGTACTCCGGTCCGTACTTCTTCAGAACCTCGTCCGGATCCAACCCGTCCGGGAACTGCATGACCCTGGCCCTGCAGCCCGCATCCCTCAGAATGTCCAGTGCCCGCAGGGTTGCCTTTTGTCCGGCCGCATCCCCATCGTAGGCGATATAAACTTCCGGGATATATCGCCTCATCAGCCTGGCCTGTTCCTCCGTAAGGGAAGTCCCCAGGGAAGCCACCGCCTGAGGGAATCCAAACTGATGCAGGGTGATCACATCCATATATCCTTCCACAATGATCAGAAACTTCAAAGGCCTGGCTTTCCCGGCAAGATTCAGCCCGAAGAGATTCCTGCTCTTGCTGAAGGTAGGGCTGTCGGAGGAATTCAGGTATTTGGGAAGGGAGCCATCCAGAACCCGCCCTCCAAAGCCCAACACCAATCCCCTCTGATTGATGATCGGAAACATGGCACGGTTCCGGAACCGGTCATAAATCCTTCCCTTTTCCTTATTCTCCACGGTAATGCCGACTTCCAGCAACTGTTTTTCCTCATATCCCCTGGATTTCAGGTATTCGCGGGCACACTCCCAGCGGTCCGGAGCATAACCCAGCCCAAAGCTTTTGATGGTCCGCATATCCAATCCACGGGAATTCAAATAAGCCAGGGCTTCCTTTCCCTCCTCCTCGAAGAGCTTACTTCGGTAATACCTGGCACATTCCCTGTTTATTTCATAAAGCTGTTGTCGTTCTTCTCTTTCCTTCTGATAGTCCTTCGTATCCGTATCATTCGGCAGGGGAACTCCTGCACGCTCTGCCAAATGCTCCATGGCCTCGACAAATTCCACGTGCTCCATGCCCATGACGAACGATATCACATTGCCTCCTTCCCCACAGCCAAAGCAATGATAAATCTGTCTTTCCGGAGACACGTGAAAGGAGGCAGTCTTTTCACTATGGAATGGACAAAGCCCGAAATATCCCCTTCCACTGGGTTTCAATATCACATATTCGCTGATTACATCAACGATATCGTTTCTTGATACAACTTCATCGATCCACTCGTCAGGAAACCACGGCATAACAATCACCTGTTTCTCTAGTATATATGTTCGCCAAAACCGTAAATTTTCCTTCTTTTTTTTAATTTTTCCCTTCCAAAATGTCTGAAGGGCGTTCAAAAGGCCTGTTCATAAGATGCCGGAAGCCTCATCCGAACTACCGAACTACTATGATTCGACATTTTCTCCGATATTCCTGCAATTATTGCAGGAATATCATTTCTATAACTGTTTCCAGGAAGACGGCACAAACAACTCGCGAAATGTCCGGATGGCATAATTATCCGTCATTCCTGCGATATAGTCACAGACTGCCTGATCCTCTCCATAAACTGGTATCTGCCTGATAACTTCCCCGGGCATTTGACAGGGATGATCCATGAAATAGTGAAACAGCTCCCGGAGCACATACATCGCCTTCTTTTCCTCCGCCCTGGCATCAGAAGTGATATAGACCCGGCGGAACATAAAATCCCTCAGCGCTTCCGTAGCTTGTCCGACCGTTTCACTCATTCCGATCTGTTTCTGCTCCATGCTGTGATAAATGACATCCTTTACCATGGTATCGATCCGCACCGAATGGGAGTCCCCCAAAACCACAATACTGTCTTTGGGAAGCTCCTCCCCGGAAATGATTTTTGCCCGTATCGCATCGTCTATATCATGATTGATGTAGGCAATCCGATCACTCAGGGCCACGATCTGTCCCTCCAGGGTAGCCGGAACTCCCGGGCCCGTATGATTTACAATGCCGTCCCGAACCTCCCGGGTGAGGTTCAGCCCTTTTCCGTTTTCCAGAATATCCACGACCCGCAGACTGTGGATATTATGATGGAACCCGTTGGAGGACACACTGTTCAGCAGACGCTCCCCCGTATGTCCAAAGGGAGTATGTCCCAAATCATGCCCCAGGGAAATGGCCTCCGTCAGATCCTCATTCAGACGAAGCGAGCGGGCAATGGTGCGGGCAATCTGTGAGACCTCGAGGGTATGGGTCAGCCTGGTCCGGTAATGATCCCCTTCCGGCGAAATAAAAACCTGCGTCTTGTGCTTGAGACGGCGAAAGGATTTGCAGTGCAGGATCCTGTCCCGGTCTCTTTGAAACTCCGTGCGGATTGCACAGCGTTCACACGGGTAACGGCGTCCCTTGCTTTCGCTGCTCTTTGCTGCCAGGGGCGAGAGAATCTGCTTTTCCAGTTCTTCCAGCTCTTCCCGAATCATGCCTGTCCCTCCTTATGATCCGCTACCCACGCCCTTTAACCTCGGGCACCAGGTTTTCTTTCCAATATATATATACCACATTTGTTGGCATTATCCTTCTTCAGGGAAAAGGACAGCATTTCACAAAGCTGTCCTTCGATCGAAACCACATGCCGCATGATTCCCATACAGCCAGATGCAGTATGTTAGTGACGGGCACCTTACAACGAATGTAAGTGGTATATTGAACGGTTATTATGTAAAATAAGTGTGTAGGCAAATATACTGAAGTGTGAGGTATTTATTATATGAATAACGCAAATACACAAAAATTATTGGAAGTACGGGACTTACATAAGTCTTATGAAAAAGATGGAGTTCCTACGAGAGCACTGAACGGCATCACGTTTGATGTGCTTCCCGGAGAGTATATGGGAATCATGGGAGCCAGCGGCTCGGGGAAAACCACCCTGCTGAATTGTATCGCCACAATTATCAAACCCACTTCCGGCCAAATATTGCTTTCCGGGACAAACATCAGCGTCTTTGGCGGTGATGAATTATCTGAATATCGCGGGAGCAAAATCGGTTATTTGTTTCAGGACTTTGCTCTGCTTGATAATTTAACTGGCAGGGAAAACATCCTGTTACCGCTGTCCATCCACGATGTGAATGCATCCACAGCCGAAGCGAAGTTGGCCGGCATAGCAGGTTTCCTGGGAATTACGGATGTGCTCTCCAAATTTCCATCGCAGATGTCCGGGGGGCAAAAGCAGCGGGTTGCCGCTGCCCGATGTTTGATCTCTGATCCTTCCATTATTCTGGCCGATGAACCTACCGGGGCATTGGATACGAAAACCGCCCGGTCGCTCATGGAAAAGCTCCAGGAAATCAATCGGAAAAGAAGCCGGACAATTTTGATGGTGACGCACGACCCCAATGCCGCCAGCTTTTGTTCCAGAATACTGTTTATACAGGATGGTGTTATTTTTCACGAACTGCGACGGCAAGTTCCAGCGGAAACACGTGATCATTTTTATGGGCGGATTTTGCGGGTAATGGCTCAGATAGGAGGAGGAAGCGCGAATGTTCTTTAATCTGGCGTGGCGCAATGCCAAAAGGAGCCGTAGTGAAAACTTCATCTATTTCCTTACGCTGGTAACAGCTGTGACATCTTTCTATATTGTACTCTCTCTCGGCAAGCAGGATGTGATGCGCTTTTTAGAAGAAATTGAAAGCGACGCCGTCAATCGTCTGCTGACAACTCTCATGCCCGCCGTTTATCTGTGCGCTCTGTTTTTTTTGTTTTTCCTTGTGGTTTTTGCAAACAAATATCAGCTTGAGTGCCGCAGCAGAGAGTTGGGACTTTATCTGATTTTCGGAATGAAGAAGAAGCGGCTGTTTCTACAGCTTATGGGCGAGGGCCTTATCACATCGGCTTTAGCCCTTTGCGGTGGTATTGTCTGCGGCGGCTTTTTATCGGAGATAATCAGTCTTACAACCGCCCGATTGGTTGGGCGGGGCGTGATTGCTCATCAGCCGAGCTTTTCCCTGGGCGCTGTTGTTTGGACAACGCTGGGCTTCCTGCTGATTCAATCTGTAGCATTGTCTATTTTAGGAAGCAGGTTGTTTCACCGGGAAATCTATCAGCTGCTTTACGGCGAGATGGACAAAAAGCAAAATGCGGGGAATGCCCGCGGCGGTTTCCTTACCCTTGTTCCTGGCAGCGCAGCCCTGGCCGTCGCCTACTGGATCGTCTTAAAACACTTTATGGCGGCAGGCGGCGCCATGCTGCTTGTCGCAGTCCTATTGGGCATTGCGGGAACGCTTCTTTTTATCCGGGGCCTGGCAAGACTGGCAAGCCTGCTGGCCAGCTCCGTAAAAAGCAAAGCGACACACGGTCTTTATACGTTCACTCTGCGACAGTTGCAGGAAAACATCGTACACAAGTTTATCTCCGTTGGAGTGGCCTCTATTTTGATGATGTTTACCATTATACTGATAGCTGACGGTTCGGCCAGTATTATGTCATATAGCAGCCAGTTGACACGGGGAGCTTCTGTTTATGATTTTACTGTGACCGGCAAAGATCAGGCGGTGGAACAATACCTTGCCTCTGAGCAGATGAAACCCTATGTGGCAGATCTAAACCGCATGGAGACAGGTGAAATGAAGCGCCCCGCGGGCGATGACATGGGCTCGTTTGCAGATTGGACAAATCTAAGGAAACAAATTGTGAGACAATTGCCGCCGGATGTGAAGGATCCGGCAACGCAGGGGGCATTGGGTTATGAAATCAGTGAGAGCAATCCGGCAGCGCTTAATCTTTTGGCGGTAATTGACACCGGCGGTACTGCTCCGAATTTACTTCCAGTGTCCGCATATAACAGGCTGCTGGAGGCTGCCGGAGAGAAAACCCTGGCGCTTGCATCCAACGAGGCCATATTTTATCTAAATCCTGACTTTTTTGATACTGCGGAAGCGGAAGCGACCACTATGCTGGATCGTGTTTCAGCAAAAGCGCAAACCGAAGGCGAATCTCTTATTTCTATCGAAAGGCGGCCATTCCGTCTTCTTCCGTCCGTACCAATGAAAGGCTTGACTGCGGACGAAAATATCAAAATTGTCACGGCATTGATCGTTCCCGATGAGGTATTCGACCGGTACGTAAATCCCGATTCCCGCACGATCCATTGGAATTTCTGTATTCCAAAAGAGATTACAGAAAAAGAAGGCTTGATGCGGTCGATCATGGACGCCAGCCATCTGCTGAAGCCGTCCGGCTTTGTCTATGAAAGCTATCTGAATAATTTTGGGCGGCAGCTATTCTACGTTATAGCGGAAAGCTATACCACGCTTTATATGGGCTTTATGTTTTTAATTATCGCCTGTGCACTTCTTGCTCTGCAGTTTCTCACACAAATGCAGGCAACGAAGAAGCGATACCTGACCCTTTCCATGCTGGGGGCGCGGCGCGAACAAATGAAAAAATCCATGCACATCCAGGTGCTGTGGTATTTCTTGCTTCCCTTGCTGCTCGCGTGTGTGAGTGGAACCGTCGGCTTATATGCCATGCAAATATATCTTCATTCCTCTTCGACGAACATCGGGCAGACTTATCCATTAATGACGGTCATGGCGGGTATTGTCATTTTGGTGTTGACAGTTTATGCTATGGCTGTTGCCCGTACTGCAGACCGTGAGATCAGCAAGCTGAACTGGAAACCCAATTCCTAAGAAGAATTGGCAGACCGGTAAATTACGGGAAAGGCGGTGGCCGGATTGGCACGGATTGTGGTGGTCGAAGATGATTTGTATATGAGGGAGGAATTGATTGACCTTTTAACGAAATCAGGGTATGAAGCCCTGCCGTTGTCAAACTTTGAAAATGCAGTCTCACAGATAGCGGCGCTTGCTCCCGATCTGATCCTGCTGGACATCAATTTGCCTTGTCAATCGGGATTTGAGATATGCAAGGCTCTAAAATCCGAAGGAATCGGCACAGTGCTGGTATTGACGGCAAGGGATAAATTACAGGATGAGCTGCACGCCCTGGGATTGGGGGCTGATGACTATTTAACAAAGCCGTGTAACATGGATCGCCTCCTGGCTCGGATAAGAAATCTTTTACGGCGAACAGAAGAACAGGAGCGGCAAGGTTTGCTGAACGGGGGCAGCTTTTTACTTGATCCCAATACATTTACGTTCTATGTTGGCAAAAGCTCTTATCTTCTGCCGCCTAACGAGGGAAAAATACTCCTTACCCTGTTGCAGCGCAAACCCAATATTGTCACAAAAGCCGAGTTGTGCCGCGCCCTTTGGAGAACAAACGAGTTTATTGATGAAAATGCTCTTCAGGTTAATCTCACACGCCTGCGAAAAACTCTGCGGAGATTTCAGCTTGACGATCGGATTGAAACCATACGGGGGCAAGGCTACCGGTTTAGAGAGCAGGCGGATTCATGAAAAAGTTGCGAACAATTTTAACCTACATTACTTCCTGCCGGATATGGCTGATTGCCTTGGCCTGCATTGACCTGTTCTTTACTTTTCTTGCATGGCTGGCCTACCCGGAGAAGTTTTACAGTCTTGTATGGCTGATGATTTTCGTTTCTTTCGCCGCATCTATGATCCCCCTAACCGTGCTGATCAAAAGACACGAAAAAAAAGCGGCGGCATTCCACCACTTTCTCCTGGAACCGGACGAAGCCAATGAATATTTGCTATGCGAGGTTACTCCTATGACGCAGCATCCATATATTCACGAGCTTGGGCGGCATTTAAGAAAAAAGCAGGCAGATGTGGATGACCGTATGGTTCAAATTGCAGATTACGAAAGATACATTGAAGCCTGGGTACATGAGATCAAAAAACCTTTGTCGTTGATGACGCTGGTATCAGATAACCGAAAAGAAGAAATGTCCCCGCTTGTTCAAACGCGAATGCTTCATGTGCGCGATCAGGTGCGCGGAGACGTGGAGCAAATTCTTTACTACTCCCGGCTGGGCGCAACACACAAGGACTATTTTTGGGAACCGCTTTCTATTCTCTCCATATGCAAGGAATCGGTTGAAGACAACTTGACGTTGCTGGAAGAGGCAGGCTTTACTATTGAGTTTACAGGAGAAGAAAAATGTCAAATCGTGTCGGACAAAAAGGGGCTGATGTTTATTTTGAGTCAGATCATCAGTAATAGCGTGAAATACTCGGAAAAACAAAGCAATCCTCTGCTCCGCTTCACCGTAAAAGAGGATATGGCTCCCAAACAAACCATTTTGTCCGTCAGCGATAATGGACCCGGCATACCCTCATCCGACCTGCCGTTCATTTTTGATAAGGGCTTTACCGGAGACAAAGGAGATTATTTAAGTCGGTCTACCGGCATGGGATTGTTTTTGGTACAAAAAATGGCCCGCGATTTGGCGATTGAATTGGAAGTCAAATCAGGCCCGGGTTCTGGAACGACATTCTCATTGGTATTCCCAAGGGTACAGCATTCATTAGGAGGATAGAAAGTGCAAATACAAAATGATCCTCCATTTCCATGACTTTGCTGTGAGTGACTGTGCTTCTTCCCTGATTCTGTTTCTTACTTAATATACTCGTCGCTAACCAATATCCCTGAAAGGATATCCGTCGGGATTTCAAATTCCACGGTACCCATACACCCGGGAGCAACTTCGTATTTGTCAAAGGAAATAACCAACTTTCCTTTTGCAGTAATATAGAAGTTCTGATCCGTGGTAATGCTCTGGAAGCCTTCCAAGTCATTATCGATTCCCTCCACCCAATAAATCTTGTTCGGATCCTCCTTATTCTGCTCTGTCATCTGCTTTTTGATATTGTCGCTGATGATATCCACATAGCTGTCATCCTTGAACAGACTCGGCAAATTGATCAGAATCTCCTTCTCCTTATCAATGGTATCATATTTCATTACAGTAGAGGAGGAACCGATCGTATTCACGATATACCGGGCAACCGAAAGAATCCTGTCGGTATCGGTCAAAACGGTATATCCACTATCCACTCCCATATGTCCGTCCGGACTGCTTTTTTTCATCTCTTGCATATCTGCCATAAAGTCTTCATACAGTTTTTTATTTTCTTTCAGATACTTCTCGTTCAATGTATGCTCCAGATCCTTGTTTTTCAGGCCCTTAATGGAAGGAACCTTAATATCCGCATGGTACTTGCCTTCGTCCAACGTATAGTTCCGGAAATTCAATACCTCCACGACACGATGGAGAGCCGGCACCCTGGACAATTTTGCCGCAAATGCCGGACTGCCATTGATCCCCGCTGTCAGAACGCCAACACAAATAATCAGGAAAGCAGCAGCAATACCGGTTCCTGTCCACATCCTTTTTCTCCTCACTTTACCTTTTTTCCCTTTCCACAGTGCAATTTTTATCCGTGCATCCAATTCCTTCGGAATTGGGATCTGCATATATTCCTTTCTTAAACGATCCAGGCTGTTTCGTTCCATAGGAAACCTCCTTATTCTTTTCATTAAACTTCCGTGCCATTGTCCCCCAGGGTCAGACGGAGCTTATTCAGAGAAGTATACAAACGGGTCTTTATCGTATTGGCATTCTCATCAAGGACTTCTGCAATCTCCTCAATTTTCAGGTCTTCAAAAAACCTCAATACGATGATAGTACGATATTTTTCAGGCAATTGATCCAAGGCATTTTTCAAATCAAGATCTTCGTATCGGTCAGCTTCTCCGGAATCCAGTCTGGTCAATACCTCATCTTCCACCGGATAGGATCTTCTCCGCTTCCGCAAAAAATCCAGGGAAGCATTTACTACAATCCGGTAAAACCATGTCTTCATGGAATGCGGATCTTTCAGGGAACCCACGGATGAAAATGCCTTGTAAATGGATTCCTGTACAATGTCCAGGGCATCGTCCGCATTCCGTACATAGCTGTAGGCCAGCCGGTAGTAGCGCTCCTTGTATTGTGTTACATGGTCTGTGAATTCCTCTTCGAGACGGTCTCTTTTCATTGGCGCCAAACTGCCCCTCCTTACCCTTGCCGGATACGTATCCTTCCTGTCTCTGTTTCGTTTTTACAATCAATAGACGGCTGTCAGCAACAGAAAGTTTTCCTTTCAAAAGCAATTACAAATCATATTTCTTTATTTTTTACCCAAAAATCAAAATTATGTCAAATCATTACGGCTTGTTTGCGATTTTGTAATCACTCCTGGCTGAAGAGTCATTGCTACATCTATTGTAATGATGGCTTGTTACAATTTCGTAATCATTCCTGGTTGAAATGTCAATGCTACATCTATTATAATAGGTTGAAAGGGGAGGTAAAGATTATAGAGAATTTTTTTCTGTAGATTTTGGAAAGAATATTTCTTTGCTTTCACTGGAATGTAAAAAAGGAGATTATATGGCATATATTATATTTCACAACGTTGTAAAGGAATACGCCACCGGCGGGGTGGCAATTCGTGCATTGGACGAAGCAAGCTTTGAAATAAGTAAAGGTGAGCTGGCCGTCATTTTGGGAGCTTCCGGAGCGGGAAAGACTACGGCACTGAATCTGCTGGGCGGCATGGACACCGTAACTTCGGGCGATGTAATCGTAGACAGCAAATATATTTCCAGATACAACCACAAGCAGTTGATCGGCTATCGCCGTACGGATATTGGATTTGTGTTTCAGTTTTACAACCTGGTGCCAAATCTGACGGCGCTGGAAAACGTGGAACTGGCAGCACAGATTTGTCCCAATTCGCTGGACGCAGCTGAGACGCTGAACAAAGTAGGACTGGCAGAGAGGCAAAACAATTTCCCCGCACAGCTTTCCGGCGGAGAGCAACAGCGCGTTTCCATTGCGCGGGCTCTTGCAAAGAACCCAAAACTACTTCTGTGCGACGAACCCACAGGTGCACTGGATTACAATACCGGCAAACAGATTTTGCAGCTCCTGCAGGATACTTGCCGCGGGGAGAACATCACCGTGCTCATCATCACACACAATTCCTCCCTGGCAGCCATGGCTGACCGGGTCATCCATTTTAAAAGCGGGAAGGCAGTCGATACCGTGCAAAATGAGCATCCTGTCCCGATCTCTGAGATTGAGTGGTGAGCCTGTGAGCAAAGCATATTTTAAAGACATTGGGCGCTCCATTCAAAAAGGGTGGAAACGGCTATTTTCCATTCTTATTATTACGGCACTGGGTGTTACTATGCTGACCGGACTGTATGCCGCCTGCACGGACATGTATTACTCTGCGGACCGGTTTTTTGACCGGCAGAACCTGTTTGACATTCGGATTATGTCCACGCTGGGATTGACACAGGAGGATGTGGATACCCTTTCGCGGTTGAAAGCTGTGAGAACTGCGGAAGGAAGCTACAATGAAACCGTTCATACGGAGGCAGACGGAGTGCAAAAAACAGCGGACATGACGGTGCTGAGCCGCAAAGGCCTGAACAAGCCCTATCTGCTGGATGGCAAGATGCCGACAAAAAAAGGGGAAATTGCCGTTACGCAAAAGTATCTGGAGGAAAGCAGCCTATCCGTGGGCGACCCGCTTACCATTACAGAAGACGTAAAGGCAGACGGGGAAAGCAAGACAGGCGGGGAAAGCGAATCCATTTCCTCCAAAAAGAACGGGGACGATCCGAAAGCTTCCCCAAAGGAGAACAGCACTTCGAACACGGATATTGATTTGAAGGATATGAAAACAGAACTGGAGGAAACGGAGTCTCCCACTTTTGCCAATACGACATATACCATTACCGGCGTGATATTGGACCCCATGAGCATTCAGAACAGCGATGGCATGAGCAGCCTCTTTCGGTCCACTGTCTCCAGTGATTATACTTTTTTTATCACTGGGGAGGATGCCGACTTCGATGTATTCACTGCAGTATATCTTACCCTGGACGGAACACAGGAAATGAGCTCCTATTCCGATGAATATAATGACAGGGTGCAGTCCGTCATAGCGAATATTGAAAGCCGGATCAAGAAACAACGGGAAAAAGCGCGTTATGATTCTGTCATCCGGGAAGCCCGCACAAAGATCCAGGATGCCGAAAATACCGCAAATGACAAGTTTACGGAAGCAGACAGGAAATTTGCCGATGCCCGGAACAATATCGACAAATCCAGACAGGAACTTGCCAACGGAGAAGCTGCGCTTACCCATGAGCAAAAAAATGCAGACAGGCAAATAACTGAAGCCCGGGCAAAACTGGAAAATCACAGGCAGAAGCTGTCCGAAGGAGAAAAACAACTGGCGGCCGGTGAAGCACAGCTGAATGAAAAGGCAGGAGAGCTGGAGCAGAACACACAGCGCATGGCAAGGGAACGGCAAAAGGCGGAAGACCAATTTGCTGCTGCGGAAGAGACTTTCCAAAAAGAGCAGAACAAGCTGAATGCGAATCGACATCAGCTGGAAGCAGGTACTGCACAACTTAAAAATATCTTTGGTGATGCATGGCCGGAAAAGGAATGGAATGCACTGGTCCACGCTGCCGCCGACCTGACGGCGAGAGGGGAAAAGGAAGATGACGTCGCAGAAGGCACTGCCGCTGAACAGGCTGCCCTTTCCAAAGCATTCCTCGAACTTCAGGGTCAAATGGAGCATCTTCAACAGGAAGCAGTGGATACACAACAAAATGAGCCTGTACAAGAACAGGATCCGGCCGCTGTGGATTCCCTGCCCAAAACCGGTGTACAGACAGCCCTGGGGCTGGGGATGGTCACCGGCGGCCAACAATTGCTGGATGCAAAAAAAAGCGGCTTTGAAGAGCAAAAAGCGTCCGCCCTGCAGCAAATGTCTGAAGCCGGGGACAAGCTGAACGAAGGAAAAACACAGATTGCGGCTGCACGCCAGGAGCTCGAGTCCCATCGGACAGAGCTGAAAACCGGAAAGGAAGAGCTGGCCAAAGCAGAAGAAAAGCTGAATGCGGAGGAAGCCCGGGCAAAGGAAAAGATAGCGGATGCCCGGAAAGGCATCTCCGAAGGAAAAACGAAGCTTTCCAAAGGCCAGCAGGAACTGACGGAACAGGAAAAGGAATATGCGGTAAAAAAGGACGAGGCAAAGCAAAAGCTAAACGATGCATACGCTGAACTGGATGATATTGAGCTGACAAAATGGTATGTTCAGGACCGTACCACGCTGGACAGTTATTCCAGTCTGAATAACGATCTGTCCTCCATTGAAGCCGTTGGGCATTTCTTCCCTCTGATCTTCCTGCTCGTGGCAATTCTCATGAGTCTGACTACGATGACCCGAATGGTGGAGGAAGAACGGGGTATGATCGGAACCTACAAGGCACTGGGCTTTGGCGGAGGCGCCATTTACCGGAAATATCTTTTGTTTGCCTTTTGCGCCTGCCTGCTGGGCGGCATTGTGGGAGATATCGGGGGATTTATCCTGCTGCCCAAATTCATAGCAGTTATTCTAAAGGAACTATATACGATTCCCCGGTATTATCTGCAATTCGATCTTCTCTATGGTGTCGGCGGGGTCCTGCTGTTTATGACAGCCATTGTAGGCGCCACTGCCCTGTCCTGCCACAGTGAGATGAAGCATATGCCGGCGGCTCTTCTGCGTCCCAAGGCGCCCCGCGCAGGTTCCCGCATACTCCTGGAGCATATTCCCACCTTCTGGAGTCGTCTGAAATTTTTGAACAAGGTGACCCTCCGCAATCTGTTCCGGTATAAAAAACGCCTGTTTATGACAGTGGGAGGAATCATGGGATGCACTGCCCTCCTGGTCTGCGGCTTTGCCATTAAGGATTCCATTGCCGATCTGGGGCTGAAACAGTACGACCGGATTTATCAATATGACCTGATGACTGTTTTTGATGAAAAGGAGCATGATGAAATGGTCCATCATCTGACAGCGGACAAAAATGTCAGGGATTATATGGAGCTGCGGATTGACAGCATGAAACTCATCAATACCAGAGGAAAGGCCGAAAAGGTGCAGCTGATGGTTCTTCCCAATGATAGTCCCATTAAGGATTATATTCGTCTGGAAAGCCCGGAAGGAAAAATTCTGCATCCGAAAGACAATGGCGTGCTGGTTACACAGAGCGCAAAGAAAATCCTTGCTTTAAAAGACGGGGATGCCGTCTCCCTGCAGAACATGGAACTTGAGCAGCAGGAAACCAAGGTAGCCGGTATCGTGAAAAACTATCTGGGCAGCAACGTCTATATGACGCAGAAACAATATGAATCTCTTTTCGGAGACTATGAGGCAAACGGCGTGCTGGCACACCTGACGGATGCCTGTACCGATCCAGGTGCCTACGCGGAGAAACTCCAGGATAACGATGCCGTTCTTTCCGCTGTCAGCACAGCCAAATTAAAGGAAGAATACGGCTTTGACCTGATTGACGCCGTGGTACTTCTGTTTATTGTCATGGCAGGGGGCCTTGCCCTGGTGGTTCTCTTTACCCTGTCCAATACGAATATCTCAGAGCGTACCAGAGAACTGGCTACCATAAAAGTGCTCGGTTTTTACGACAAGGAAGTCTACCAGTATGTCAACAGGGAAACACTGATCCTGACCCTGGCAGGGATTCTCTTCGGCCTGCCGCTGGGCCGTTTCATCAGCGGCTTTCTGACCACCGTACTCAATATGCCATCCATGTATTTTGCCGTGCATATTGAGCCGGTCAGCTATCTTCTCACAGCAGCAATTACCTTCTTTTTTGCCATATTGGTCAATTGGATTACCAACCGTACGCTGAATCGTATTGATATGGTGGAAGCGCTGAAAAGTGCTGAATAAAAGAAGGCCCAAAACGGGCCTTCTTTTATTCTCTTGCTTATGTACTGTACCTTTAAACTTATGGAGCCCCTGCTATCGCACCTTCCTTGCCAGCATCTGTGCCTTCACAGACAGCTCCGCTGCCTTAAGGGCATGTTCCTGCGTCATGGCATTCTCTGTCCGGTGGATACAGTCCAGAATCAACTGACCGAAGTAAGGGAACCCGGTCTTTCCCTTTGCATTGATATAGTGCTCTCCGTCTTTATCCACGAGAAATACATGATTGCCGGTCTTCTCCCTGGCTACATTTACATTCTTTCTCAATTCAATATAGCCTTCTGTTCCCAGAATAAAAGTTCGTCCGTCGCCCCAGGAGGAAAGCCCATCCGGTGTAAACCAGTCTACCCGGAAATATCCCATGGCGCCGTTGTCTCCCACGAGGGTCGCATCACCGAAATCATCCAGCTCCGGATACTCCGGATGATTGTAGTTTCCAATCTCACTGTTTACCACGGTGGCATCCCTGGCTCCCGTATAGTACAAAAACTGCTCGATCTGATGACTTCCGATATCGCACAGGATCCCTCCGTAATATTTCTTACGGAAAAACCAGTCCGGCCGGGAGGGTGCGTTCAAACGGTGGGGACCCATCCCCAGCACCTGAATCACTTTACCAATGGCTCCCTGATGTATCAGTTCTCCTGCATAAATGGCACTTTCCGATTGCAGGCGTTCGCTGTAGCTGACCATATATTTTTTCCCGGTTTCACGAACGGCTTCCTTTACCGCCTTAAGCTGCTCCAGCGTGGTCAGTGGCGCTTTGTCCACAAAATAGTCCTTTCCGGATTTCATGACGCGGATGCCCAGCGCCGCACGCTCCGAAGTCACACAGGCCGCTGCCACCAACCGAACCTCCGGATCGTCCAGCACCTGCTCCTCCCGTTCTGCCACCCGGACACCAGTCGCGTCATAGGCCTTCCGAAAAGACTCCGCCTTTTTCGGATCGGGATCATAAACCCACTTCAATGTGGCCCCGGCTTCCAACAGACCGTTGGTCATTCCCCGGATATGTCCATGATCCAGTCCTATCGCCGCAAAAACAAATTCACCCTTTTTGACCACCGGGTTTGGCTTCCCCTTTGGCGCATAGTTCATTCCATCCCTTTGATCCATGATTTTGCTCCTTTCCTGGTTCCCATAATTGCCCTCTCAAACTTTGTCTTTTCCCTCAATTGCAATACTTTTGCAGTGTTCTGCGTACCGCTCCGGGACCTTCCAGCATCTCTGCGAACATTCCCTTTACTTTTGCGGCCATTCCGCAGGAAAACAAATCTATTGAAAATATACTTTGATCACCGAGTATGGCATCGATTCCTTTCCCATCCACGGGACGCTGTCCCAGCCGGATACCTCCAAGCAGCCCGGTAAGCTCTTCCATCCGTGGGTCCGGACTCAGATCCATGTGATTTCCCTTATCATCCGCACCCAGCAGGTATCGAAGCCAGCCTGCAAATACAAGAGGGATCATTGTCAGATCGTCCAGGCTGAGGTCGGGACTGGAGGCATAGGCGCGCAGCGTCTGCCCATACCGGACAGGAATCTTCTGCGATGTATCCGTGGCAATTCTCTGCGGGGTATCCGGCATAAACGGATTCGGGAACCGCTTTGTCAGTACATCCTTCAAAAAATCCTCCGGACGGATAATGCCGGGATCGATCACCACTGGCATTCCTTCCTTTTCTCCCAGTTCCCATACCAGCTTCTTCAGGTCCGTATCGCTCATTTCCTCATGGATGGTCTGATATCCCAACAGGCATCCAAAAACCGCCAGAGCAGTATGAAGCGGATTCAGACAGGTACCAACCTTCATTTTTTCAAACCGATCAACGGTAGCCCGGTCGGCAAACCAAATGCCGGCTGCTTCCAACTGCGGTCTCCCGTTTGGAAAGGCATCCTCTATGACAAGATACTCCGTCTCTTCCGCATTGACAAACGGAGCAGTATAAGTATGACGCTCTGTGATAATCTGCTCGGTGTCCTCGAATCCGTCCTGTTCCAGAAGCTTCTTTACGGAAGCATCGGGACGGGGTGTGATTTTGTCTATGGCGGTCCACGGGAAGGTTATCTTTTCCGGATCGGACAGATACTTAAGGAAGCCTTCCTCTGCCCTGCCTTCCGCTACCAGATCCCTGGCATGCTTCTTCACCGCGCTGGAAAGAATCTCCCCGTTTCGGGCACAGTTGTCCATACTGACCAGGGCAAGGGGCCACGCTCCGTTTTCATATCTTTCCAGACAGAATTCCGCGATTCTGCGCATCAGCGGGCCGGCGTATCCTTTTTCCGTTATGGTGAAGCTGACCATCTGAACGGACGGTTCCCGGAACAAGGCCAGCATTCTGTCCGTTTCAGTCACAGCCTCCATCACGCTTCCCACTACCTTTTTGCCCACGGTTCCATCCGCCTTCAGCGTAACCAGAAGGCTCAGGGAATCGTAAGGCTCATAGGCGCGCCGGACGAGTTCCGGATCGAAGCCCTCGCAGACAATGATGCCCCGATCTGTCCGTCCCTGTTCCAACAATGTGTCCATGGCGGATGCCATAAATGCCCGGAAAATGTTCCCTGCCCCAAAGTGGATCCAAACAGGCGCTTTCCGGGTTTTGTCCTTTACCGACTGCCTGTCATAGGTTGGAATGGTATAGTCCTTCTTCCATTCCCCGCGTTTACTCCAGGCTTCTGTCAATTTCATAAGCTTCTCCTCCGTCTGTCATATTTCTGTTGCATGCTTCCGATAAGCTTTTATGCTTCCGATGAGATTCTATGTTTCGATGAGCTTTTACGTTTCCGATGAGATTCTACGCTTCGATAAGCTTTTACGTTTCCGATGAGATTCTACGTTTCCGATGAGTTCTTATGAACAGCTTCCCATAGCCCCAGGAGATAAGCAATCCCAATAGATCGATCATACAGACCATACCCCGGTCTTGCCTTCTCTCCCCATATCATCCGGCCATGATCCGGCCGGATATATCCATCAAACCCATTGTCATGAAATGCCTTCACAATGCGATACATGTCAAGATCCCCATATGAGCTTAAATGAGCAGTTTCCATGAAAACCTTGTTATCCAGATGCCTGATATTGCGGATGTGGGCAAAATGTACCCGCCCGCGTGACACGAACTCTTTTATCATTGAAGGTATATCATTTTTCACATCTGCCCCCAACGAACCGGTACAAAACGTCAGACCATTATAGGGACTGGAGTTTAAATTCAGAAATCTGCGAATGCTCTCCGCATCGCGGATCACCTTGGGAAGGCCATAGAGCGAAAATGGCGGATCATCCGGATGAATGGCCATTTTGATGTCAAGTTTCTCTGCATATGGAATCACTGCGTCCAAAAAATATTTCAAATTTTCCCAATAGTCTTCTTCGGACATATTCTGATAAAAGTCAATATCCTCTGCCATGTCCTTTAATCTTTCCGGTTCCCAGCCAGGAAGGGTATAGCCTTCTGAACTGGCAAACATCTCTTTCGCAATCCGGGATGGATTCATCTGAAGGGCATCCTCATGATGATAATACATAGCCGTGCTGCCATCTTCCAGAGGAAAAGCAAGATTGCTTCTCACCCAATCCATCACGGGCATAAAATTATAGCAGAGACATTTTACCCCGACCTCCGAAAGATTTTGAAGTGTATGAATATAGTTTTCAATATATCGGTCCCTCGTCGGCAATCCTTTCTTGATATCCTCATGAATGTTGACGCTTTCAATCACTTCCATTTCAAGCCCTGCAGAATTGATCTTCTTTTTCAAATCCCTCAGACGTTCCAGAGGCCAGACCTCTCCTGGGGGTACATCGGACAGCATTGCCGCTATGCCGCTTACTCCCGGAATCTGGCGGATCTGATCCAGTGTAACGCTGTCATCCCCGCCGGGAAACCAGCGAAAAATCATCTTCATATGGATTCTCCCCCTTGCCTCAAGCCCAAACCACAGCAACGTTTGACAAAAAAACAGACTTATCACAGCCAGAATCCAACAACGATAAATCATATTGTACATATTCGTTATCCATAATATGTATCACGAACATGCCTGCCAAAAAGCATCAAAAAATTTCCTGATATAAT
>ENA-UOOI01001180-UOOI01001180.1-fermentation-metagenome-genome-assembly--contig:-NODE-1180-length-28668-cov-3.722224_pt1 | contig 28668 bp, 30 predicted proteins | sample MGYA00245779_ERZ724027 | MGnify/ENA primary metagenome ERZ724027 (study PRJEB28704, sample SAMN03018318) | fermentation metagenome | biome: anthropogenic terrestrial biome; feature: soil; material...
CCCGTTATACAATCCAAGTTTTCCTTCTACTGTCACATACATGCCCTTTTTGATGCCTTCCAAAATAGGCTTTGCCGTGCGATTTTCCATAAACCTGGACACGGTAACCGAATTGGTGTTGTCTGTCATGCGGAAGCGCACCACCCAGGCATTGCGTTTTTTCAGCTCCTTGTGATCCACCGCAAATACTTTACCCGAGACGGCTACTTTTCCCAGATCCAGCCGAACCTCCCGCATGGGAATGATCTTGCTTCGGATCGACTTGCCGAAAATCATCCCTACAACTGGTTTCGGCACCCGCTTTTGGGGCACTGCGGGGCGGGATTGCAGCGCCTTTCGCATAGCCTCCTGACGAATGGCTTCTGTGCGGGCAAACACCGCTTCTGGCGTCTCAGGAGCCGCCTCATCGAACGGTAGAACTTCCTCCGGCGGTTCCCCTTCCGGAAATGGAATGGCTTCTTCCGCCCCTGTATCCAAAATAAGGGGTAGTTCTTCTCGGTAAGTGAAAACCACTTCCTGTAGTCCGTATGCACGGCAAATCTCTCGTTTTAACTCAGACAGCACTTCCTCTGTCGGAACTGATGTAAAAGACACCTCCAATTCCACCGACCGTGCAGTCTGATGGATGGTGGCATCCTGTATTTGGCAACCCTGAGCTGCTTCTCTTATGGCTTCGTTCAAAGAACACTGCGCAAACATTTGAAGCAGCGGAATCCCCTGCCCATTGCTCATAGATCCTTCTCCTGCGTATTTATAATGTCTCTATCAGTGCAAACAACTGATCTACCAGTTGATCCTCTGGCACCTTTTTAATAACCTCTCCGTGGGAAAACAGGAAGCCAAATCCGTTGCCTCCTGCGATTCCAACATCTGCCACAGAGGCCTCTCCTGGTCCATTGACCACGCAACCCATTACCGCCACGGTAATGGGTTTGTGAACCGATTTTAAGCGTTCCTCCACCTCTTGTGCCAACGGAATCAGATCTATCCGCGTCCGTCCACAGGTTGGGCAGGAAATCAGATTAGGACCATCCTGCCGCAACCCCGTCGCCTGCAAAATCTGCTTTGCTACTACGATCTCCTCTACAGGATCTGCAGTTAACGTAACCCGAAAGGTATCGCCAATTCCCTGAGCCAGCAGACCTCCGATGCCAATGGCAGACTTTATGGTTCCCATCGTCCGCGCACCCGCTTCCGTTACGCCTAGGTGAAGAGGGTATGCACTCCGTTCATGCATCAGCCGATAGGCCGCCATCGTAATCGGCACGCTGGATGATTTTAGACTGATACAGATATCATCAAAGTCAAACCGATTCAGCCGTTCGATCTGTCCCATAGCTGATTCTACCAGCGCTTCTGGACAAATTTTCCCGTATTTTCCCAGCAGTGGTTTCTCTAGACTTCCTCCATTGACCCCGATGCGAATGGGGATTTTTTTCTGACGGCAGGCATCTGCTACCGCTTTTACCCGTTCTTCGCTTCCAATATTGCCAGGATTGATTCGCACTTTGTCCGCACCGGCGGCAATGCATTCCAGCGCCAGCTTGTAGTCGAAGTGAATATCCACAACCAGCGGAATATGAATCCGCTCTCTGATCGCTCCAACAGCACGGGCTGCTTCTCGATCCGGCACTGCTACTCGGATCACTTCACAGCCAGCTGCCTCCAAGTGCAGAATCTGCTGAACTGTTGCTTCTACGTCATCTGTCCGGGTATTGCACATGGACTGGATGACAACAGGCGCTCCACCGCCAATTGGTATTGTTCCAATCTTAATTTGCTTTGTCATAGTAACCTCTCTTTAGCTGATAATGCGATAGACATCCTGAAGTGCAACAAATACCATCAGTCCGATAAGCAAGATCAAACCTGCAAAGTGAACATACCCTTCGTATTGAGCCGGAATTTTACGTCGGAAAATCAACCACAGCAGTCCATTGAGCAGCAGGAAAAATACCCGTCCGCCATCCAGCGCCGGTACCGGTAACAGATTCATAAAGGCCAAGTTGATGGCAATGAATGCGCCAAAATAGATGAGATTGCAAATGGCATTGATTAAACCACCAGAGGATTCTGCCATCTGACTCATAGAATCCACAATACCGATGGGACCAGACAGTGCATTGACTCCGATAGCGCCGGAAAACAGATCCTCTAAACTCCACCAAATTAATCGAACAAAATCCACACTGGTGGCAAATCCAAGCTTTAGCGTACTGCTAAAGGTAGAGGCCTCAGTTTCAAAATAGAGCCCATACATAGTTACCGGTTTACCATCTACCTGGTATTCCTGCGGTTGCAGTGGAATGTCCTTCAGTAGGATTTTTTCCCCATCACGTCGCACAGTAATGTCGTGGGTCTTCTGATTTCCTCTTGAAAGCAATGTGGATACATCGCTGTAAATCAGCACTGCCCTGCCGTCAATAGCAGTGATCTCATCCCCTACCATCAGCATTTGTGATCCCTCATAAGGGAACCCATCTACAAATCCACTGACTGTCGATGATGCATAGCCAGCGGAGGTTGCAAACAGGCACAAAATAACAAGCAAGCCTGCCAAAAAGTTGGAAAGGGATCCCGCAATGAGAATCAGGAACTTTTTCCAACCTACTGCGTTGGAAAAGGCGCGGGGATCATCACTTGTGTCATCTTCCCCCTCCATAGCGCAAAAGCCACCAAATGGCAGCAAGCGCAGGGAGTACTTGGTTTCCTTCCCATCCTTGTGCCAAAGCAGCGGTCCCATGCCGATGGAAAACTCCAGAACTCTGACTCCAGACAGTTTTGCTGCAATAAAGTGTCCCAGTTCGTGAATGCCAATCAACAGGCCAAACATTAAAATTGCGATGATAATATAGAGCATGATACCTCACAATCCCCATTTTAGGTGAATGCTTACTTCTTCCAGGCGGATAAAACTGCATCCCGTGCAGCGCTATCTGCTTCCAAAATCTCATTTAACGTCTCAGCTGATCCCTCTGGTACCGTTTCCAACGCCTGTTGAACCAGCTCTGCAATATCCATAAACCCAATCTGATCGTCTAAAAACAGACGCACCGCGGCTTCATTTGCCCCGTTCAATACCGCACAACGGCTGCCTGGTCGGGCAGCAGCATCCAACGCCAGAGCCAGACAGGGAAAGCTCTCCAGATCTGGTGCCTCGAAGGTGAGGGGCGGGCAGGAAAACAAATCCAATTCATCTGCCACTGCATCTGTTCGCTTGGGGTAGGTCAGTGCATACTGGATCGGCAGACGCATATCTGCTACCCCAAGTTGGGCAAGCACTGCATTGTCACAATATTCCACCAGTGAATGAATAATGCTTTGCCGATGGACGACAATGCTTATTTTTTCGGGCGGGAGCTGGTATAATCGCATCGCTTCAATAAACTCCAGTCCCTTATTCATCAACGTAGCCGAGTCAACTGTGATTTTCGCTCCCATAGACCAGTTGGGATGCTTGAGGGCATCTGTCCGGGTTACCTTTCGCAGCGCTTCCCGTTTCTGTCCAAAAAACGGTCCTCCCGAGGCTGTCAGGATAAGGCGCTTGATCGCCCCTCTCTCTTGGTTCCCTTGGAGACACTGGAAAATGGCAGAGTGCTCACTGTCCACCGGAATGATTTCCGCACCGTATTTTGCGGCTCGCTTCATGACAAGATCCCCCGCACATACTAATGTTTCCTTATTTGCCAAAGCAATACGTTTCCCCTGCTCAATCGCAGCTAAAGTGGGCTGTAGACCGATCATACCCACGACTGCCGTAAGCACAGTGTCCACTTCGGACAGCCTTACCGCCTCCAGCAATCCATCCATACCGCTCATTACTTTTGTGTCGGTATCCGCAACGCGGATTTTTAAATCCGCCGCAGCTTTCGGATCGCAGCACACTGCCAGCTTCGGTTGAAATTGACGCACCTGCTGTTCCAGCAGGTCTACGCTGCGATTGGCGGTAATCGCAGCCACAGACATTTGGCAGGCGGCAATCACATCCAGAGATTGCCGCCCGATAGAGCCTGTGGAGCCCAGTAAAGAAATGGTTCTCATACTGTCCTCCTATCGTTTAAACATTGTATTGAAAAAACGGAATAATTGTCACCAGCAAGTAGGTCAGCGGTGCACAGAAAATGACGCTGTCAAACCGATCCAGCACCCCACCGTGTTCCCGGAACAGGTGGCCGTAATCCTTCAAACCGTACTGCCTTTTGATGTAGCTAAATGACAAATCACCTATCTGAGATACAAAGCTGCCCAGCAGCCCGTAAAGAATCAACACCGGATACGTTGGGTAGTGTCCAAAGGCCACTTGAACCACTACACCATAAAGAACACAGCAAATCGCTGCGCCAAAAAACCCCCCAATGCTACCCTCAATGGTCTTTTTGGGAGATAGCGTTGGTGCCAGCTTATGCTTCCCAAGCGCCATGCCTGCAAATAATGCAAAGGCATCGCTGGAAAAAGCAGCAACAAAGGGAAGCAGGAGATAGAATTTAGCATGATCCACATCGGCAATTAACACAAAAATTGATAGCATCATCGAAATCAGCACTGCCCCAAACACAGACAGTGCAATTTCCTCTACCTTCATCTGCTGTTTGCTGGCAATGGCCTCACCAAAGAGGAGCAGCATAAATAGAAACAGCGCGGCCACAGCCCAAATCATCTGGCATCCAAAGTAGTACCAGAAGGGAACCAGTGTGGAAAACAAAATAGCGTATAAAACAACCCGTTTGTTTTTCACTACCCCTGTTATATACAATAACTCATATACGGCAATTCCACACAGCGCACCAAGGGCTACCGGCAAACAAACTGGTGGGCAGAACAGTAATACCGCAATGAGAAGCGGAACGCCGACTACGGCAACAAGTATTCGTCCAAGCATTGAATCTAGACACCTCCAAAGCGTCGGGAACGCCTCTGGAATGAAGCGATCGCATTTAACAGATCACTGGAGGAAAAATCCGGCCAGAGTACATCTGTAAAATAGTATTCGGAATAGGCGGACTGCCACAACAAAAAGTTAGACGTTCGAATCTCTCCGCTGGGGCGGATGATCAATTCTGGATCAGGAATCCCACTGGAATACATATAGTTGGAAAAGACTGATTCTGTCAGCTGATCTGGCTGGCACATCCCTGCCCCACAATCGGCGCTCCAGGCTCTGATCGCACGTAGAATTTCATCCCGTCCGCCATAGTTTAAGCAGACATTGACTTGAAATCCATCATACGTCTTTGAGATTTCACGCGTCTGCTCACATAAGTCCCGCAGTTCCGGATCTAAAGATTGCAAATCCCCGAAAAACTCCAGTTTAATGTGATCCCGCGCCATCTCCTCAATTGCCTCCTGAAGATACTTGCGCAGCAATCCCATGATGGTGCCTACTTCCTCCTGGGGGCGCTTCCAGTTCTCTGTTGAAAAAGCGTACACCGTCAGATACTGCAAACCAAGCTCTTTTGAGAAGGTAGCAATCCGCCGAAAGCTTTCCGCACCAGCTACATGCCCCGCAGTCCTCGGAAGTCCTCTCCGCTGGGCCCAGCGCCCATTACCATCCATGATGATAGCGACATGGATCGGCAGCAGATTGGTATCCACTTGTTGGGGACGTTTCTTTTTAATGTGAAAAAAATCCATTTCCATGATAACGGCAAAACGGGATTTGCATCCCGTTTTGTCCCGTTTCCTCCAGTTTATGAAATCGAACTGCTCGGCAGTCCTCTGCTCGTTAAACGTTCATCAATTCTTTTTCTTTCTCTGCGGTCAAGCCGTCAATGTCCTTGCAGCGCTTATCCGTCAGAGTCTGAAGTTCCTTTTCATAATCTTTTGCCTCGTCCTCCGTAATCTCGGACTTTTTCTTCAAAGCTTTGACCTGATCCATAGCATCACGGCGAATGTTGCGGATTGCAATCTTTCCGCTCTCGCCATACTTTTTCACCTGCTTGCTCAGTTCTTTCCGGCGTTCCTCTGTCAGCTGCGGGAAGTTTAAGCGGATCAGACGTCCATCATTCTGAGGGTTGATTCCTAGGTCAGACGTGTTAATCGCCTTTTCAATCGACTTCAGCAAGGACTGATCCCAAGGCTGAATGGTCAGCTGACGGGGATCAGGCGATGCGATGGCCGCAATCTGGCTCAAGGGGGTAGGTGTGCCGTAGTACTCCACATTGATCCGATCCAGGATCTGCGCATTGGCGCGGCCTGCACGGACAGCGGCAAAGTCGTCCTGAACGGACGTCAACGTCTTCTGCATACGGGCATCGGTGTCTTTGATCAGTTCTTTCATCGTGTTTCCTCCTTAATGCACAATCGTGCCAATGGTTTCGCCCATAACGGCACGCACAATGTTTTCTGGATCCTTTAACGCAAACAGTAACACCGGAATCCGGCGTTCCATCGCTAGAGAGGTGGCTGTAAAGTCCATCACTTCCAAATGCTTTGCCAGCACGTCATCGTAACAAATCTCATCAAATCGAACAGCGGTAACATCCTTTGCCGGATCCGCAGAATACACTCCGTCCACGTTCTTCGCCAGCAAAATAATATCCGCATCAATTTCAGACGCACGCAGCACCGCGCCGGTATCTGTGGAGAAGAACGGATTACCTGTACCGCAGCCAAAAATAACTACGCGTCCCTTCTCCAAATGACGGATCGCCCGTGCACGAATGAATGGTTCCGCAATGGGTTTCATCTCAATGGCGGTCTGAACCCGGACATCAATTCCCTGCCGCTCCAGCACATCTGCCACAGCTAGGGCATTTATGGTGGTAGCCAGCATCCCCATATGATCCGCACGCACACGTACCATATCCTCACCGCCATCTTTTTTGCCGCGCCAGAAATTGCCGCCACCTACTACAACACCAATCTGCACACCCAGTTCCATGCATGCTTTGATTGCGTCTGCAACCTGATTAATCACTTCAAAATCCAAGCCGCGTTTTGCGTCACCAGCCAGTGCTTCCCCGCTGATCTTCAACAAAACACGTTTATATTTGGGGGTCTCCATCATAGACCAACTCCTTTTGTTAAGTTTCAGTATACCGGTAAAAATATCGAAAAAAGGTAAATTACTTCAATATATTTTAATCTATTTTTCCCCTTTTGGAAAGAGGTTGAGACAATTTTTTTAAGATTCCCTTTATGTTTTAATTTTCATCAGAATTTAATCGCATTTTTCTTGCATTTGTGACTGTTTGCGCTATAATCAGCCTTAGAACTTTCTGATCCGTAGAAAGGAGTCACCGATGCCAGCCACCTACCCTTCCGCTCCTGCGCGCAAACCACGCAGACGAACCAGACGCGACCAAAACAGATTGCGTTCTTTACTCCTGCTCTTCCTCATTGTTCTTGTTGCCTTTGCAGCTTGCTCACACTTCAGGCGTCAGGTTACCTTGACCACGCTGGAGGAAGACTGGATTACGTTAGATCTACTTCCAGTCAACAAATACTCGCGCCCCGAGATTCCTTTGGAGCACGTCAACGGAATTGTCGTTCATTATACCGGCAATCCAAATACCACCGCAGAGCAGACCAAGAGCTATTTCTCTAATTTAGCAACCACTGGCGAGACCTACGCCAGCAGTCATTTTATCATTGGAATGGACGGCACTATTCTGCAATGTGTTCCGCTGAACGAAGAAGCCTATTGCTCCAACTCAAGAAATGTGGATACCGTCTCTATTGAATGCTGCCATCCGGATAAATCCGGGAAGTTTTCTGATAAAACCTACGACTCCCTTGTAAAACTGGTTCGATACTTGGCAAGCGCCTATCGCTTGACCTCTGATGACGTCATTCGCCATTATGATGTCACCGGCAAACTATGTCCTATTTACTATGTAGAACACGAAGATGCCTGGATTGCCTTCAAAGAGGCTGTTTTTGAAGATTCTTGACCTTTAGGTGCTCCGTTCTTCCTACTTACTATAAAAGAGCATGCTTGCGGAAAGCACGCTCTTTTTCTCACTCTGTGACTGGATCGGTGCCACTGCTTCTAATTGCTTTCGCTTTGTGCTGCCTCTGTCACCGTCACTGTTATATCTTTTGTCCCCCTGGCATAGGCGTTTGTCCTGGATGCGGTAACTGTAATAGTTGCCGTTCCGGCTCCTACTACTGTTGCGGTACCATACTCATTGACGGTTACCACATTGTTATCGCTGGAGGAATAGGACAAGGTACCATCCCCAGTGGTGTAGGCATCTAAGGTAAAGCTGCCGGAACCAGTTTCTTTGGTATAGTAGGAGCTTCCATAAATGGGCTGTGCCGTGTAAGAGGGGTTCGGAACTCCCCCGTAAAGAATCACATAGGTTCCCACCTCTACATGCTCATCAATGGTTTGGGCAAGGGCTACGGGCATGTTGATACAGCCGTGAGACCCTTCTTCTAGGTAAACTTCTCCACCATAATCCTCCGTCGTCCGCCAAGTAGCATCATGGAGACCAATTCCGCCGTTAAACGGCATAAAACAGCTTACCCAGTCGCAGTATCCTTCGCCACGCAGATAGCGGTCATGATCCTTACTCTTAATCGTATAAAGGCCTTCCGGTGTTGCTGCGGCATTCGCAACAGAACCGGAGCAAATATCACCTTCTGCAATCCGCTTGCCGTCAACGTAAAGATACAGATGCTGATGATCCAAATCAACTTCCACATAGGTTCCGCCTAAATTTGTGGTACCCGCAACGCCGGAACTTGTGGTACCGTAAGGCGCTTTTCGTTTTCCGCTGTAGCAGTGCTCTACGCAGCGCTTAATATCTTTGTACAACGCGTCGGTATCTAAGGTTTCGTCCGCTGCGGGTGCATTCACTTCAACATATGTCCCAATAGATGTCACAAACTGTGAAGTTCCCGCATTCTTCACCGAATAGGTTTGATGCATTTCTTCAACATAGTCCTGTAGTCGGTCCCCGTTGATGGAAGTCGTCACACCATCCTTATCCACATAAAGCCACCGGGAGACCAGATCTTTATCAATGTCCTCTTCCGCATGAATGTCTGCCCGCTCCACATCGTAAGTATAAGTAATTGACACATCTAATTTCGCTTTCGCGGCTGACAACGCTTTCTTCATTTCAGCGCTGTTTTTTGTCCGCACAGTCTTTCCGTCATACAAACCGTATGTGACTGTATTCAATTCTGGCTGTAACATTTCAGATTTATACTCAATGGCATCTAATAAATCAGCAGCTTTAATGGTTCCCCCTACCGTTTCCGCTGCAATGGTAAATTTTGCTTTGTCGGCATCGTATTTTAAACAGGCGTTTTCGCTCTTTGCCTCTTTACGAGACGTTAATTCCGGCAAGGCATCTACTTTTTGTTTCAACTCTTCTGCTTCACAGACAATTAAGTCTTTTTCTGTCAGTTCTAATTCCGGCTCTGTTGATGTTGAGCCACCCCCTACTGTGCCATTTTGCTCTTGGATCAGCTTTTTCAACTTGTTACCGGCATGAAGAGTTAATCCCAATTCTTCAGCGGAATAGGTTTCTTTTCCATCCGCAAATTTTACGACCAATCGATACTGATCCACCGCTTTTTGCAACGTTTCCTTTGATTCCTTTGCTGTCATTCCGGAAACATCTACACCATTTACAGTTGTCCCATCCAGAAAGGTCCCTCTGTTTCCGAAAAAGTTAAAATAGTCTAACGCCGCCACTGCTCCGACAATGGAAACGAGTATGATTATAATCAACACACCAGTTTTTTTGTGCTTGAGTTCCATAATTGACTCCCATCTTTATGCGCGCAACGAGATTTTAATCGCAGGACAAACTGCGACAATTTTTTCATTATAGCATAAACGAAGGCTGTCGAAAAGGAAAACCGTAACTATTGCAAACACTGTTCAAATCAGGTACACTTTTCCTGAGAGGAGGGCGTAAAATGTATAATTATATGCTCACAATTCAGTACGATGGTACCCGCTACAAAGGCTGGCAGATTCAAGGAAACACCGAGCAAACCATTCAAGGAAAGCTGGAAGCCGTTATCAGCCGTTTGGTTGGGCATCATGTTGAACTACACGGTTCTGGACGCACAGACGCTGGTGTTCACGCATTGGGGCAGGTCGCCAACGTTAAGCTGCCCGATGAAGTTGATCCTGCTGTGTTTTTAGAGCAAATGAATTACTATCTGCCGGAAGACATTGCTGTTATCGCTTTGGCACCCGTTCCGGATCGATTTCATGCCAGACTTAATGCCACTTCTAAAACCTATTGCTATCGTATTTGGAACAGCTCCATTCCCAATGTACTGGAACGAAAGTTTTTAACGCAGTTTCCCCCTCCCCTTGATATCATCGCCATGCGTCAGGCTGCAAACGACCTGATCGGCACCCACGATTTCCGCAGTTTTTGTGGCTTAAAGCGCTTTAAAAAGTCAACTGTTCGCACCCTTTTCTCCATCGAAATTGAAAAAACAGGCTCAGCGCTTACCCTTCAATTTTGCGGAGATGGTTTTCTAATGCGGATGGTGCGCATCTTAACCGGAACCCTTTTGGAAGTGGGAACTGGTCTGCGTTCACCGGAATCCATGATGAACGTTTTGACAGCAGAGGATCGTGCTGCTGCCGGTCCCGCTGTCCCACCCCAGGGACTTGCATTGGTACGCGTAGATTACGAATAAGCCTGTACAACTAAAAGCCAGCTTTGCTCATAGGTGAAATTCGTTACATTGCAAGTTTATCCAGCAAATACCGAACCGTTATGTGGTGACTTTTAGAAAAACTTTATATATTGAATTGTTCTCTTAACGGGATGCGGTTGCGATCACCAGTGGTTACACAGTCGTCACCACCAGATTGTCTGATGGCTGCACCTTTAAAGTTCGTTTTTCTAATCTGAAAAATATTACAAGCGTTACCAAGGACAGCTCTATAACCGTGGAATATACTTCAACCCTGAACACAAACGCTGTTCTTGGCTTCACTGGCAACCCCAACGAAGTCTATCTGGAATACTCTAGCAATCCCACCCAGAGTGGCGCAGGCGGCATCACCGATACAGGTAAAACAAACAAAGATAAAGTCATTGTATTTACCTATAAAATGATGATGCTACGTTTACGTCTAGCTTTAATGGGGGTTCCGTAACCACTGACATTGTCAACAATGCTGGTTCCACCCTACCCTCTACCGGCGGCATTGGCGCCACCATCTTCTACGTCATTGGCGACGTACTGATGACTGGCATTGCCAGTGCTATCCTTGCGCCGCTGTTTTTCATTACTACCGGCAGTCTAGCCTTTGCTGCCAATACAGAACCACTGCATCTGAACAAAAGCGGCTCCTTATCTGCAACCATGTGAGAGATGGAAAAGCAGGCCGCCTCCGGTGGAACGCTAACGCTTTATCCGATGGCAGATGTTCAGTTGACAGATACAGATCTCGCAGCCTACTGTGGTATCTGAGATGACCAGCAGAAATGGGACTTAACCGTGTTCCCCTGCACCTACGGAAGGCGAACATGCGTTACTGTCCGGGCAGCACGGGATTAGCGTGGCAAGAAACTCAGCATGAATGCCTAAATTTTCAAACATACGAGCCTATTTACAAATAGAGAAGGAGTAGTCAAAATCCCGACTACTCCTTCTTGTGATCAATGGTAATAAGATATTTAGATATGCCTCACTGATTACTTGATCATGCTGGCAACTTCTGCTGCGAAGTCTTCTTCCTTCTTTGCCAGACCTTCGCCGGTTTCGAAGCGGGTGAATTTAACGACCTTAATATCGCCGCCCAGTTCCTTAGCGACAGCTGCAACATGCTTGTCTACGGTCAGCTTGCTTTCCTTGACAAACTGCTGGTTCAACAGGCAGACTTCTGCGAAGTAGTTGTTCATACGACCAGCAACCTTCTTCTCAGCAATCATCTGCTTCTTTTCTTCCGGCATCTTGGTGTTGGAAGCGCTCTCTTCCAATGCCTTTGCCAACTGGACAGCCTTTTCCTTCTCGATTTCCTCAGCAGGAACTTCTTCGCTGGAAACATAGCTGGGATTCATTGCAGCAATCTGCATTGCCAAGTCTTTGCCCAGTGTAACAACTGCTTCGTTACCAGCCAGGTTATCAGAGATTTCCATGTTGACTAAAACACCAATCTTGCCATTCATGTGAACGTAAGGGACATTCAGGCCGGTATCATAACGGACAAAACGGCGCAGCTGCAGGTTCTCGCCGATTGCCAGCACCTTATCAGCAGTCACAGTGTCGACGGTACGGTCAGTGCCGGGGTAGGTAGCAACTTTCAGTGCTGCAACATCAGCAGGATTCTGTTCTGCAACAGCAACTGCGCAGTTCTTTACGAATTCCTGGAACGTTGCGTTCTTTGCGACAAAGTCAGTCTGGGAGTTGACTTCCAGAACAACGCCGATACCGGCATCGCTGACGATTGCCATAGAAACGCCCTCAGAAGCAACTTTAGATGCCTTTTTGGTCTGTGCTGCCAGACCCTTTTCACGCAGCCAGTCAATTGCTGCATCTTTATCGCCATCACAGGCCATCAGTGCCTTTTTACAATCCATCATGCCCACGCTGGTCATTTCGCGGAGCTCTTTTACATCTTTTGCGGTAACAGCCATGATATTTTCCTCCATAATTTCAATCGAAACGCCCGCCCGTGAAAGGCGGGCGTTCAACGTGTTTTTCGTTAAGCCTCTTCTGCAGCTTCTACTTCAGCAGTTTCTTCACCCTGCTTTCCTTCGGTAACAGCGTTTGCCATAACACCGGAGATTAGGCGGATAGCGCGGATTGCGTCATCATTGCCAGGAATCACATAGTCGATCTCATCGGGATCGCAGTTTGTATCCACGATTGCGACCACAGGAATCTTCAGCTTGCGCGCTTCTGCGATTGCATTGTGCTCTTTGCGGGGGTCAACCACGAACACTGCGCCGGGCAGCTGCTTCATTTCCTTGACGCCGCCCAGATACTTCTGGAGCTTTTCCTGCTCATGCATCAGCTTGATGACTTCCTTCTTGGGAAGCATATCAAAGGTGCCGTCTTCTTCCATCTTTTTCAGCTGATTCATACGATCCACACGGCCACGCATGGTCTTGAAGTTGGTCAGCATGCCACCCAGCCAACGGGAGTTGACATAGAACATGCTGCAACGGGTTGCTTCTTCTTTGATCGCTTCCTGTGCCTGCTTTTTGGTGCCGACAAAGAGAACTGTCTTGCCGGAACCGGCTACGTCCTTCACAAAGTTATAAGCGTCTTCCAGTTTTTTGACGGTCTTCTGCAGGTCGACGATATAGATGCCATTCCGTTCGGTATAAATGTAAGTGGCCATCTTGGGGTTCCAGCGACGGGTCTGGTGACCAAAGTGAACACCGGCTTCTAGAAGCTGTTTCATAGATACTACTGCCATGGATATGATCCTCCTTTTAGTTGTTACCTCCACCAGGTTCCCAGCTTTGCGCCAATCCCGCAAGAAACGGGACACAGGGCACAAGAATCCCCTTGGTGTGTGTAATCCTGAACTACTATACTACATTCTTTCCCGATTCGCAAGTATTTTTTCCCAAGAAACGTACTTTTCTTTAAAAGTTTTTGCTCTACCAGTGTTTCCGTTCCGATACTACCCGCCGCAATTCTGGTTCTCCCCCAACAAGCACCGTCTGCGCGCCGAATTGTGTTATGCGCTCCCAGCGAAATACGTAGCTTTCCTTCCTTCCGAACAGGCCAAAAAAGCGCCTTGGTCCCGGTACTACCAGCTCTCTAATTTTTCCATCCTCCAAATCGAAGGTTACATCTCCAATATACCCATAACGGCTTCCATCCGTGATGGAAATGACCTCTTTGTACCGCAGTTCCTCCAATGAAATAATCATATTCATCCCTCCTGTTTCCTCTTATTGTATGCCGTACTTGCTTCCCGCTATGAAAAAGGTTTCTATTGCTTCTCCATCTCCTGTCCTATATAATTGTAGGTAAGAAAGGACGATGGAGCAATTTATGAGCTGGACTATTTTTTATACAACAGAACATCAGGAAGCAACTATTTTAGGCTGCTCCGGCTCAGAACCGTCCCTTTCTCTCCCCGATGAGATTGACGGTTTTCCTGTTACCAATTTAGGTCCCAACTTCTTTGTGGAGGATACCTCTTCCGCGAAACATACAAGATCACTGGTTTTAATCAAAAAACCGCCTCCTAACACAGGTAGGAATGGTAATAAAACACTGAAACATCTTACCCTTCCCGCTCATTTGCGTAGGATTGCATCCCGTGGATTTGCTGGCTGCTCCGCCCTTATTCGCCTGGAACTCCCGCCAAGTGTGGAAACCCTGGGCACGCGCGTCTTTGACCATTGCCGATCATTGAATCGAATTCAATTATCAGAATCGTTAACCGCTCTGCCGGACTACGCCTTTGCGGACTGCCGCAGTTTGGAAACGTTGACTATTCCACAGTCCGTAACAGAAATCGGCAACCAGTGTTTTTATAACTGCACCAAATTGCAAGCAATAGAACTTCCTCATTGGCTCCAAACCATTGGCAGCGGTATTTTCATGAACTGCTCTCATCTTCAAAAACTATCCTTCCCTTTGGGCATCAATGCCAGCGTGCTGTTAGCTGACCTATATCAAAAACTAGAGGTCACCGTTCAGTCAGCGCAAAAATCCACACGGCTGCTTTTTCCCGAATATGCCTACGAATTTGAGGACATTGTCATGCCTCGCCAGTTTCGTACCATTACCTACGGTTCCGGAGGCCGGTATCGGAAATGCATCAATGGAGCATTCATTGATCTGGAATTATACGATTCCCTATTCTGGCTGGCAAAGCTGGAGGAATCTCCGGAAACTGTTGCAACGCTGGCACTGTTTCGTCTAATGGATCCGGAACAGCTGCGCACAGAAGCACAGGAACAATATCTATCCTATCTGCATCAAAATATTGCTTCCCTGAGCCAAGAAGTTATCGCTGGAGACAAGGATGCTGAACTAGAATTTTTACTGACCCGCTGTGCGCTGGATCCCCATCATTTAAATGTGTTAATGGAATGCGCCAGACAGATCAACCACCCCCGCTTTGTCAGCCGGATCTTGGATGCAACCGGCTCCGCTTCCTCCGGTGCGGACAAAGCCTTTGACTTGTAACAAAGGAGAACAACCTTGCATGCAAACAAAGAGCGGCTTATCCGTATTGGCAACGCAATTTTATCCGCTTCCCGCAACGAACTCTATCTCTCCATGCGCTTTCTGGATCTTGCGCTAAGCAGCTTAGGATACGAAATGAATTTGAATACATCCACCATTGGAACCGATGGTGTAAATATCCTCTACAATCCTACCTACCTGAAACGTCAGTATTTAGACGATCTGGTGGTGCTGAACCGCACCTATCTCCATATGCTGCTGCACTGCATGTTTCGCCATGAGATCAACCGCCAAAATCGAGACCCTGTCCTGTGGGACATGTCCTGCGACATTGTGGTGGAATCCATTCTGGATACCGTTGAAGCCAAACCAGTGTCCATGGTCGTCCCCATGTTCCGGGAGGAAACCTATGACCGACTCCGGGAAACTCTTTCGGTACTGACCGCAGAGGGCATCTATCGCGCTTTAGAGGGTGAACATATCCCCTATGATCAGCAGATCAACTATCATAAGTACTTTCACCGGGACGATCATCAGTTTTGGGGCAGTGATGAGAAAAATGAGAATCAGCAAGGCGGCGGTGAGACCGGAACCGGAAGCGATAAGCAGAAGGAATTATCGGATAAATGGACGGATATCTCGGAAAAAACGCAAACCAACATGGAAACTTTTTATGCAGAACACGGGAAAGAAGCCGGCACTCTGCTCCAGAACATTTTGATCGAAAATCGAGAACGATATGATTATCGGCACTTTTTACGGCGGTTCCTCTCCTTGCGGGAGGAGATCAAAGTCGATCCCGATTCCTTTGACTACGCCTTTTACAGCTACGGACTGGAGCTTTACGGCAACATTCCGTTGCTCGAACCGCTAGAGTACCAGGACAATCACAAAATCCATGATTTTGTGATTGTCATTGATACGTCTGATTCCTGCCGCGATGGAACGATCCAATCCTTTTTGGCAGAAACACGCGGAATTCTCAATCAAGAATCCCTTTTCTCCCAGGATATAAACCTGCATATTATTCAAAACGATGCAACCGTTCAAATGGACACCATGCTTCATTCACCAGAAGACTTTCGTCAATTCAGCCAGAATTTTGTGGTAAAGGGCTATGGCGGTACCGATTTCCGGCCAGCCTTTGACTATGTAAACCGCTTAATTGAAACCGGACAGCTGGTGGATCTCAAGGGACTGCTGTATTTTACTGACGGATTTGGCACCTATCCCAAACAACGCCCCCCTTACGAAACCGTGTTCATTTTTTTCCGCGATCAATACCAAGATACCAACGTTCCTCCTTGGGCCATGAAAGTGATTCTGGGTCCTGAGGAATTGACTGAGGTGAAAGCACATGAATATTAAGCAAGCCAAGGAACAGCTTAAAGTGACTGTTCAGGCCTATCTGGCACAGGATTCCTACGGGAACCCAGAAATTCCAGTTGTTGCTCAGCGTCCCATTCTACTCATGGGGCCTCCTGGCATCGGGAAAACAGCCATCGCACATCAGGCTGCTCAGGAATGTGGGATTGCCATTGTGTCTTACACCATGACCCATCACACCCGCCAAAGTGCCATCGGTCTCCCCAGCATTCAAACCGCCTCTTTCGGCGGGACAGAATTCCGCATTACAGAGTACACCATGAGCGAAATCGTTGCCAGCGTCTACCGCTCTATGGAGCAAACCGGACTACAAAATGGAATTCTCTTTTTGGACGAAATCAACTGCGTATCCGAAACCTTAGCCCCGGCAATGCTGCAATTCTTACAGTGCAAAACCTTCGGGAACCATCGAATCCCAGATGGCTGGATCATCGTTGCTGCTGGCAACCCACCTGAATTCAATCGTTCTGTCCGGGACTTTGATACTGTGACCCTGGATCGGGTTCGTCGGATTGACATTGATGCTGACTACGCAGTATGGAAAGAATACGCTTATTTGAGAAAGGTTCACAGCGCAATTCTGGCCTACTTGGACATAAAAAAGGATCACTTCTATCGGATTGAAACTACCGTAGACGGCAAGCGTTTTGTCACTGCCAGGGGTTGGGCTGATCTTTCCCAGATGTTGTCCGTCAGCGAAACGTTAGATCTGCCTGTGGATGAATCTGTGATCGCTCAATACCTTCAACATCCGACCATTGCAAAGGATTTAGCTAATTATTTGATATTGTATCGGAAATATAAATTGGATTATGATGTATCCACCATTCTGGCTGGGCAGATTCGAAGCACTACCGTACAAAAGCTCTTGGCAGCCCCTTTTGACGAGCGGTTCAGCGCCCTCTCGCTTCTGCTGGACGCACTGTTTCGGAGCTGTGGTGCGGCCAACGAAGCGGACGCTTTTGTGACCCAACTGCACGGGATTTTGCAGCCTTTGATCCAGCAGCTGAATGCTGGTACCCCCTGGAAAAGCGTTCTGGATCAAGCAATTGCAAAGTGTTCCTCGCAGCTGGAGCAGAACAAGCAAACCAGTCAGTTGGATCAAGCGATGCAAAACCGAATCCAGAAAATTATGAGTGCTTTGGAATCCTATTACGCAGCTTTGGAACAGGCTTCTGTGCCTACCAGTGCCATTGCTGCTGATTTGATTCGCTCCCACTTCCAGGTTCAGGTACAGGAACGAAAGGACGTGATTCTTGCCGCTTCAGAGCAGCTTAACCATGCCTTCCACTTCCTAGAAGAGGTATTTGATGAAGGACAAGAGCTTGTCATTTTCCTGACCGAGTTGACCATGAATCATCACAGCATGAAATTTATTAGCAAAAATGGCTGCGAACCCTATCATCACTATAATCGGCTTTTGTTATTGGGCGGCCGGCAAGCTCAGATTTTAAAGGAACTAAGTTCCATAGAACAGTAAAAGAGAAAGGGGTATTTTATGGACGTAAAACAGGTATGGGCCGTCTATTTTAGTGGTACCGGAACCACTGAAAAAGTTGTCACTTCTATTGCCGCTTTCACAGCGGAGCATCTGCATGTCCCTAACGAAACACTTGACTTTACCCTCCCTGCTGCCAGAACACTGAACTATCAATTCTCCAGCGATGACTTAGTAATCTTTGGAACCCCGGTAATTGCTGGCAGAGTCCCCAATGTTCTGCTCCCATTCTTAAATGGTCACTTCCAGGCGGAACAGTCCATGGCGGTACCGGTGGTGCTATACGGCAATCGTAATTTTGATGATGCTCTGATCGAACTGCGGGAAATTTTGGAAGGAAATGGATTCCGCACCATTGCCGGCGGTGCCTTTATCGGCGAGCACTCTTTCTCCAAATCTCTGGCCGCCGGAAGACCTGATGCATCCGATTTGAAGGAAGCCGCAGCGTTTTCCGGTAAAATTGCAGAAAAAGTGACTGGCCTCAACGAATTACCTTCGGAACCAGTCTTTGTAAGGGGACAGCTTCCGCTGAGTCCCTACTACACCCCGCGTGATCGCAACGGTGTCCATATTAACATCCTCAAAGTAAAACCAAAAACCAGTGAAAAGTGCACTCACTGCGGACTCTGTGCCGATGTCTGTCCCATGGGCTCTATCTCTAAAGAAGACGTAACCCGGTATAACGGCATCTGCATCAAATGTTGTGCCTGTGTAAAAAAGTGTCCCGTGGGCGCAAAGTACTACGATGATGAAGGGTATCTTTACCACCAGCACGAGCTGGAAGATCTCTACACCCGTCGGGCGGAACCAGAACTGTTTCTGTAACAAAAACTGATTCTCTCTGTAAATCGATCACTGGTAATGATCTTAAGATCATTACCAGTGATCGATTTCATTGTTCAAAAACTTGGTCAGTACATCCAGATTTTCTACGGTTATGCGATCTAAAAAATGCTCTATTTTTTCCACCTGCTCCAACTGATCCAAAGATTTGTTCAGTGTACACAAAAATCTTCTAATAACCTCATGGCGGTAAAGCAGATAGCGACCGGCTTCCCAGCCTTTCTCTGTCAGGTGAACAAACCCGTACTTTTCCGCCTGAATATACCCGGCACGGTTCAGTTGCTGAATCATTTTTGTTGCAGAAGGTGGTTTTACATGGAGTTTTTTTGACAACTCCCCCGTTCGAACCCCTTTGTTTTCCTCCGCCATACGACAGATCATTTCTAGGTAATCCTCCATGGCCGTGGTCAGCCCACCTGTTTCATTGATCTGGTAGCCTTTCAAAGTATAAAACTCATCCTTGTTCCCCATCAAAATCCCCTCTTATTCTCTGAAATCAAACACCTTGTAACGAATTTTCAGGGCGCAGAATATCATGTGATTAGAAAGTTTGCTTATCCTAAAACCTATTCGAAAGGGGTTATCATTATGAGTCAACCGGTCAGTCTGAACGACATGCGCCCAGGGCAGAGCGCAATTGTCAGTGAACTGCACTCTACCGGCAGCATGCGCCGCCGTTTACTAGATATTGGCCTAATCAAAAACACCACCGTCGAGTGCCTTGGCCGAAGCCCAGGCGGAGACCCCTCTGCATTTCTGATCCGTGGCGCAGTAATCGCCATACGCTCGGAGGACTGCAAGGATATCTTCATCCATACCGCACCTGTGAGGGACGCGGCATGGGGTTGACCAACAGTTCCATTGGCATCAATGCCATTGATTCCGGCCTTGTTATCAAAAAGCGAGCGTCAAACGACAAGGTAATTGCCCTTGCCGGGAATCCAAATGTAGGAAAAAGCACTGTGTTTAACAGCTTAACAGGTATGAATCAACATACTGGTAACTGGCCTGGAAAAACGGTTGCCAATGCCCAAGGATACTGCGCAACCAAGGATCACACCTATGTTATGGTGGATATTCCAGGAACCTATTCCCTTATGGCGCATTCTGCAGAAGAAGAAGTGGCGCGAAACTTCATCTGTTTCGGCGCTCTGGATGCGGTGGTTGTCCTTTGTGACGCCACCTGTCTGGAACGCAATTTAAATCTGGTACTCCAGACCATTGAAATCTCTCCAAATGTTGTTGTCTGCGTCAACTTAATGGATGAGGCCAAGCGGAAAAACATTAAAATTAACCTCTCCGCACTCTCTAAAAACCTTGGCGTTCCAGTCGTGGGAACAGTGGCGCGAAAGAAAAAGAGCCTCGCTCATTTAATGAGCACCCTGGATCAGGTGATTGACGGTACCATACAACCTAAGCCCCTAGCCATTCGCTACCCAGAGGACATTGAACGAGCCATCGGGTTCCTTCAACCATTATTAGAGCAGCGGGTTGGCGGTCTCCTGAACAGCAGATGGTTAAGCTTAAAGCTGCTTGATCAGGACAAATCCCTGATTGAAGAAATCAGTTCCTATCTTGGCCCAGAATTTCTGCAAGAACCAGAGATCGCTTCCGCTCTGACGCAGGCCATTGGTCAACTTCAGCAGGCCGGCATCAGTCGGGAACAATTAAAAGATGCAATTGTTTCTACTCTTGTAACCACCGCTGAGCGTTTGTGTGTCGATACGGTTACATATGAAAAAGAAACCTACAACGCCTTTGATCGCAAAATAGACCGCATACTCACCAGCAAACGAACCGGATACCCTATTATGATACTACTCCTAGCCGTAGTGTTCTGGATTACCATCACCGGAGCCAACTATCCTTCCCAGCTTTTATCGGATGGCCTATTCTGGATACAGGATCGCTTAACGGATTTGTTCCACTATCTCAATGCGCCGGAATGGTTGCACGGACTCCTCGTGCTTGGCATGTATCGTGTGTTGGCGTGGGTTGTTTCCGTTATGCTGCCGCCTATGGCGATTTTCTTTCCGCTCTTTACCATCTTGGAGGACGCCGGTTACCTCCCCAGAATAGCGTACAATCTTGATAAGCCCTTTAAACGCTGCTGTGCTTGTGGCAAACAGGCGCTTACTATGTGCATGGGCTTCGGCTGCAATGCAGCGGGCATCGTCGGCTGTAGGATTATTGACTCTCCTCGCGAGCGTCTTTTGGCCATTCTCACCAACAATTTTGTGCCCTGTAATGGTCGTTTTCCGACCCTCATTGCTATCTTAACCATGTTCTTTGTCGGCGTAACTGGTGGCATATTCTCTTCACTGCTCTCCGCGCTGCTTTTAACCGCTGCTATTTTACTGGGGATCTTTGTCACATTCGCTGTTACAAAACTGCTCTCCAAAACGCTTTTGAAAGGTGTCCCCTCCTCCTTCACCCTAGAACTGCCACCTTATCGAAAGCCTCAATTTGCACGGGTTATCGTTAGCTCTATCTTCGACCGAACACTTTTCGTATTAGGCAGAGCAATTATCATTGCTGCACCTGCCGGCGTGGTGATCTGGCTCATGGCAAATATCATGGTAGACGGTGCCACCTTGCTCAATCTCTGCGCCGGTTTTTTAGATCCCTTTGCACAACTGATGGGGTTGGATGGTGTCATTCTCATCGCATTTATTCTGGGGTTCCCTGCCAACGAAATTGTAATTCCCATCATTATCATGGCTTACATGGCTCAGGGGAGCATCCTGGAATTAGAAAGTTTAGCTGAAATGAAGCAGCTATTTGTGGCTCATGGATGGACCTGGATTACCGCGATTTCTACCATGCTCTTCTCACTGATGCACTGGCCGTGCTCGACCACGTTAATAACAATCAAAAAAGAGACCGGAAGTTGGAAGTGGACCGCGTTAGCTGTTGTAATTCCAACCATCATTGGAATTACTGGCTGCATCCTGTTTGCCACTGTGGCAAAGCTATTTCTGTAACCTATGTGCACCACTCCCCTGCTGTTTTTCTCAGACAGGAACAAAACGACAAAAATCAAAGTATTGTCTCAGTGTACACACGCATAAACTGTCTCTGAGATGGAGCGTGATCGTAATGAAAAAAAGGAAACCATTGATTTTGTTATCTCTAGCCGCCACCAATCCTCCTACTTACAGGAAGGCCATCCACTCTGCGGGAGGGACTCCGATCGGTGGTTATCTCCCGGAATGTGAGACTCCAGACAGTTTTGACGGACTCCTGTTGGGTGGTGGCGGTGATTTAGACCCAAACTGGTACGGAGAGGTAAACCGCGCTTCCGATACACTGGATCACAGACGGGATGAGTTAGAGCATGAACTCATAAAAAAAGCCATTGCGTTAGAAATACCGATTCTGGGGATTTGCCGCGGAATACAGATTCTAACCGGCATGTTAGGCGGCACGCTTATTCAAGACCTGGGTGTTGTGCACAGCATGACAGAAGAATCCTATCGCCTACATGCGGCATACGCGAAAGCTGGGTCCAGAATAGAAACGCTCTATGGGAAAAGCATCGTGATCAACAGCGGACATCATCAGGCTGTTAAACGACTAGCACCTGGCTTTATAGCAACTCAATGGTCTTGTGATGGGGTCATTGAGGCAATGGAACACGAAACGCTGCCTATCTTAGGCGTTCAGTGGCACCCAGAGCAAATGTGTACCCCCTCGCCAACGCAACAATCTGCAAACGGAATGCTTTTGTTTTATGATTTTATAGCATGCTGCGCAAAGCGGATCTCCGACTGAATCTGTTTAACCTATGATAGTCATTTCTGTATTCTGTATGGCACTTGTTCATAGACTTCAGGACAAATTTCCTTAATCTTTGCCTGAATGCTCTTGAGATCATCGAACGTATCTGGGCGTTTGCTGAGATCCCGCAACAGGGCAGATGGATGGTAGAGCGCAGTCATCCAGAAGTTTTTCTTGTGTACCCACTGTCCATGCTCCCTGGTGATCTTAAAGTCAGATCGGATCAAACGGCAGGCCGAAATGCGTCCCAGGCAAACGATAATTTTAGGTTTAACCAACTCAATCTGCTCCTGTAAATACTGAATGCACGTATCTTGCTCTTCTGTCAATGGATCCCGGTTGCGTGGCGGACGACACTTAACAATATTTGCAATGTAGTAGCGGCTCCGATCCAGATCAATAATCTCAAGTATCTGACTGAGGAGCTGCCCCGCTGGCCCAACAAAAGGAATTCCGGTCAGATCTTCTTGTTCTCCAGGCCCTTCACCGATAAACATAATTTCAGCATTTGGATTCCCATCGCCAAACACCAGATTTGTACGTGTGGTTCCCAAGGAACAGGCCTGACAGGTTTGACAGGTTTGATGCAATGTCTCAAGCTCATTCATATCTTTCCTCCTGCGGTTTTTAAAAGCATAATCTTTTCTTAATTTTAGCATAGTGACAGTTAAGAAGAAAGACTTTATAAATTTTCAAAAAACAACAAAAGTAGCAAAAAATTCTTGACTTTTCTTGAAACAAGTGGTATTATAGCATTCGTCTCAAGTTCTAAATACCACATCAGATGCGCGAGTGGTGGAATTGGTAGACTCGCTGGCTTCAGGTGCCAGTGCTCTTTACGGGCGTGCGGGTTCGACTCCCGCCTCGCGCACCAAACCAATATAATCCGAACCTTTTTCCATTTGGAGATGGGTTCGGATTATTTGTTTTCTTTGACTATGACATTTTTCCAATGGTGTAAAGCGCAGAGCTGAATCAAAACCGAGAGGGTCAAGAAGGAAACGCACCAAATCGAATTCTGCTAGTGCTGAAATGGAACATAAGCCCCTAAAGTAAACTGCAGTTTTCAATAGCAATAGCAAATGCCATGGTCACAAACAGAATAAGAAAAAAGGATACGGCGGTCTGAACAGCCTATTTGGAGAATTTCCCCTTCCAGAAGTTTCATATATGTTCATTTTCGCTTGTTCATAACAAGACCCCCGGATGTAGTTCTATTTTCTACATCCAGGGGTCTTTTGTCTATTGTCTACTTTTACTGGGGCTGTTCAGCCTGCTGTACCCTTTCCATATATTCAGGCGATGATCTCTGCCTTATTGTCTTGCTGCCTTTCAGCCTCCTGCTGGTTTTCCACTGTGCAAACTCCCTCTGACCTTCTTCACTCGCGTAGAAAGTGAGGATTCCGGCAGGATACATCTTGCGATGTGCTCAATCTCATGCTGCGGAATGCCAGTGTTGTTGATGAGCTTCTTTCACCTACCCAAGTTCAATCGGAATGAAATGAATCCGTCACAACGGCTCTTGTTCCAATGATTGCACCATACCCGATGGTGACTCCTGCCATAACCAAAATTCTACTGTCCGTCACTGGGCGGAGGTTTGGCTTGAGACCTACAAGCGGGGCAATATGACGGACAAATCCTTTTCAACCTACCGCCAAAAGCTTAACGGCTATATCCTGCCTGCAATCGGGTGCATGAAAATGAAGGACGTGCGGGAGCCGCACCTTCAGCGTATCCTAAATGACAAGCGAGGACGTAGCTTTTTCCACGTTTCCAAACTGCGAATGATGATTCAGGCCATGTTTGCGCGGGCGTATTCTGCCAGGATTATCAACCGTGATCCAGCTGCTAATCTTGTGCTACCAAGGACAACCAAAGGGACGCACAGAAGTCTGACTGAAAAAGAACGGGCCGCAATACTGACCGTCGCAGAACGCGGTAAGCACAATGCAAACCTGTTCACCCTAATTATGCTGTACTGTGGATTACGCCCCGGGGAGGCCGTCGCGTTGCAATGGAAGGACATGGACTTTGACAACGCCATTCTGCACGTTACAAAGGCAAAAGAGAGTGGAAAAAACGACATCAAGGGGAGGAAAACGGAGGCAGGTAATACAGATATGCTAGTCACGGGTGCACTGCTGGAAACGCTCGGGAAGCACAAGCGCGGCCCGTTCCAGCAGGTTTTGCATCAGGCTAAAAATGCGGACAAGCCGCACACGCAGAATAGCATGGCCACAATGTGGAATCGTTTAAGCGCCTTGTTGATATTGAGATGGGAGCCAAAGTGTATCGCAATAAAGTCATCGTGCACGGTGAGTCGGTTGATCTGTATGAATCGCTCGTCCCATACTGCCTTCGGCATACTTACTGCACCGACTTACAGGATGCAGGCGTCCCGATCAACGTTGCAAAATATTTAAATGGGGCACGCGGATATATCTGTAACAGCCAATATTTATACGCATACATCAGCAGAAATTGTGCAGCAGGCGGCAATCTTGACAGCCGAACATGAGAAGCAGAAGAAAAGAAAAATAGCGGATGAAAATTTGTGTGGCATTTGTGCATCTAATTGCCCTTAATTGCGTCCAATACCATCCTGCAGCATTGCACTAAAGAATAGACGCGCTGAAACTTTTCATGCCACTTTGATAGAAAAATAAGAAAAACCGGCTAAAACGCAACGTTTCAACCGGTTTCTACTTGGCAGCGGAAGAAGGATTCGAACCCTCACATACAGAGTCAGAGTCTGCTGTGCTACCCTTACACAATTCCGCTATATTTTGTGCCCCGCAGAACACTTTTACCATTATATCCATTTTCTCTAATTTGTCAAGGGATTCTTTCATTTTTCTCAAACTTTGCGTGCACTTTTTTCAGTGCTACATCCAGAAAAAGCTCTTGACAAATTTTCATTTAAAAGATATAATAATATTTGCTATTTGCGGATGTGCTGGAACAGGTAGACAGGCACGTTTGAGGGGCGTGTGTCAACTGACGTGTGAGTTCAAGTCTCATCATCCGCACCATTGTAAAGTGTTTGTATCGTAACAGATATAAGCACTTTATCTTTTTTGCAGGCGGTTTTACACAGTAAATGTTGTTTGCTTTCTTATAGTTTCCTGCTATTACCACACGTTTTACCCCTTATAGATTTGATACCTGCTTTATAAGTTCCTCCATTATGTTCTGCGACTTTTTGCGCATTGTTTCGGACGCCTCTCCGTATACGTCCATCGTAAACGCGCTAGAGTAGTGCCCCAGGTTGTCGGACACTGCCTTTATGTTGTCTCCGGCCTGTATAGCGTTAATTGGTAGCTGTGACGGAGGTCGTGAAAGCGCGTGGACTCCATCCCGATAGAGGCACAATTTTTTTGAAGTGCTTATATACTGTTTCGTGCTTTAACGGGCGTCCAATCTGATCGGTAAAAATAAACCCGTCATGTTTTTCCCAGAACTCCCCTGCCGCTAACTGCCACTCTGCCTGCTGGCGGTTTTGATCGTGCAATGCGCTCAAAATACTCGATGGGGCGGATACGTCCCTTGACTTTCCGTTTTTTGCACTGTCAACAATCCTGTACCCGCCACCGCCATTCCGGTTTTTTTGCCACTCCCGGCATACGGTGATTGTACCAGCGTCCCAATTTACATCACGCCATTGCAGCCCCAGTAATTCTGACTGGTGGATTCCAGTGAACAAATCGACAAAATAAAGCCGTTCGAACGCATCTCCGTGTGCGGCATTTAAAAAAATTGTTATTCCCTCGTCCATAAGCGGCTTCAAATCGGGCCTTTTAATCTTTGGAAGCTTAACCGGGTTTGAGTTGATTAACCCTGCAATAACGGCCTGCGATAACGCCTTGTGCAATACCGTGTACGCTTTTCACGGTTTTTGGTGCCAATTTCCGCGCGCCATCCGCCGCTCCGATTCCTTGTAGATGATTGACAAACTTTTGTACCATTGTATTGGTCAGCGTTGACAGCTTCACATCGCCGATGTTCAGTTTTATGTGCTTCTCTATGCGTGAATGGTATGTCGCCAGCGTGTTCGGCTTCAGCCCGACGCAATATGTGCTTAGCCATTCATCCAACCACTCCCCCACCGTCATACGCTTCAGCTCTTTGTAGTTGCCCTCATCCACTGCCTTAATTGCAGCCGTCAGTTTCTGGCGGCATTCTTTTTGCGTGTGGCCGTACACGCTTTTTCGTTTTTTCGCCCCCAGCTCGTCGAGGTATGTAAACCTCGCCTCCCACAGTCCGTCTGGTCGTTGTCGGATTGTCCCAGAGCCAGCGGCGGCTCTGCTGTTTTTCCTTGCCATAGTGATGCTCCTTCCTAGCATAATCCATACGACCTTGTTTTCACAGACGAAATAGGTACGCATATAAAATATCATACATTTATAATCACTTCAAATCTATCGTAAAATCAATCGGGTGCGATACCGTGCGCTTCCATGATCTGAGGCACAGTTACGCAAGCAATGCATTGCAAGCAGGGGACAGCCCAAAAGTCGTACAAGAACAGCTTGGACACTATTCAAGTGCCTTCACAATGGACACATATGCAGATGTGTCAAACACAATGAGAAAGGAGTCACAAGATCGAATAGACAAGTACATCAGTTTAAGGAGCATATCGAACGGATATTGTTGAAATACCGGTTTATCACAGATACTGTTCAAGTACTGGGAAGGTTCTTCATCCTGCAACAAATGCCGGTTGAGTTCGAAATACAGTTCATGAAGTGCACTCATTTCTCATTAACGTTTTTATCATTAGAATCAAATACTGCTTTTGCGCTTTCCGTACGCGGATCATGGTTAATGTGCTTGGAATGGAACTTACCGTCCTCTTTTTTGTCCTGCTTTTTTAAATTACCCATATTTACTCACCTCGGAATTATTGTGCCATTGTGAATTTTATTTATTCTATTTCTTCCATCTGCCGCCTTCACGGGCAGTAATCGTGGAATGGCAGGATGTACAAAGGCTCATCAGATTACTATCGGCATGTGTTCCACCCTTCGATAACGGAATGATGTGATGCACTTCCTCGGTGGCAGTCAACTTTCCAGCCTTTTTACACATCTCGCACAAAGGATGGGCCTTGATGTGCCTACTGCGAATCTTTCTCCACTCGCCACCGTACCGTTTTCCGGTAGTGGGATCGCGCTGATATCTATTGTAACGTGCATCAATCATTTTCTGATGCTCCTCGCAATAGCGGCTGGGTACCAGCTTCGGGCAAAAGAAAGCCCTCACGGTTTTGGCTCCGTGAAGGCTTCGTCGTTTTACAGCTTTCTATGCTACCAGCATATACTGGTCAACCGTGAAAGTCGTCCACGATATTACTCACCGCTTGCCGTAGAGCAGTGTGGACAGCCGGTCGAGTGCGCGGTTCTTCTTGTTGTACGCGGAGGATCGCTCAATGTGGAAATAGTCACAGATGTTATACACCACGTCAATCTGCTGGGCCTCGTCGCACATGTAGAACTCCCGCAGCACAAACTGCTCATCCTTGGTCAGCTCGTCCCATGCCAGTTGGAACCATACCATGTACTCCAGCGCCTGCCGGTAACGTTCCTTCAGAACGTCGATTTCCTTGATGCCATTTAGGATGCGTTTCTCACCAGCCTGCGGATTGTGGACGTGGGGCATCCCGTCAAAACTGGGACTGCAGACGCTTTCCATCTTTTCATGCTCGACCCGGATGTCGTCGTCCGCGTGTTCCAGAATGAATTGCATGCTGCCGTAGTCCTTGAGGGCGTCCAAGGCGGCAGCCCGTTTGTTCAGATGCTTCCATGCTATCTGCATAACCGCACCTCCGTAAAGATAAATTGAATCTCACTTGGATTGGCACGGATTGTCAAAGGTTGTCTCAGGTTTTCAGGTCCGTCTTTACGGCGTTGATCAGGACTGCCTGTGTGCCGTCTTTCTGGGAGAGGGCGCTCAGGATGCGGCCGTCAATGGTTCCCTTCGTGACGATATGCTGGATCACCACGGTGTCGGCGGTCTGGCCCTGTCTCCACAGGCGGGCGTTGGTTTGCTGGTAAAGCTCCAGCGACCAG
>ENA-UOOI01001181-UOOI01001181.1-fermentation-metagenome-genome-assembly--contig:-NODE-1181-length-28662-cov-3.630790_pt1 | contig 28662 bp, 29 predicted proteins | sample MGYA00245779_ERZ724027 | MGnify/ENA primary metagenome ERZ724027 (study PRJEB28704, sample SAMN03018318) | fermentation metagenome | biome: anthropogenic terrestrial biome; feature: soil; material...
ATGGCTTTGGCATGCCCGATGTGCAGGTAGCCGTTGGGTTCCGGCGGAAACCGTGTCTGTATGCGGCCGTCGTTTTTCCCCTCCTTCAGATCGTTCTCCACGATCTGTTCTATAAAATTAAGGCTTTTCTTGTTCTCTTCGACTGTGGGCTTTTCTTTTTCCAACATATGCGTCTTAAATAAATTTAGTCGTTTTCAACACCTATTACAGGCTTTGTTTACAACGAGAGTGAGTTCGTTCAACGTATCTGTAATTCCCTACTGCCGGGACTTACAGATGCGTTTATCCATCCTTCGGATTATAACCTGCAAATTTAGCGAAAATTTCATTACGGAAAGGTCTACCTCTTTATATTCTGTTTTTGAATTACTACTCAGCTACTATTGCCGGAACAATGAACAACTGCCGTATAAAATATCCTGTGTTCGGTTGATTTTCACTTTTCACTTTTCGTTTTTCATTTTTCCCGGGATATTACCCTTACGACACCCGAAGTCCCGCATTCCTGAAAATATTCCGGGCGTTTTCCAATCGTTCCTTCGATAACGGAGGCGTATTTTCCAGGCGGTATTCCATCCCTAACTGCTCATATTTGCGGACGCCCATATTATGGTACGGCAGCAATTCCACTTTTTCGATGCAACGGTAGGGAGCAAGATAATCGGCCGTTTTCTCCAGTAACAGATCATCATCCGTCCATCCCGGCACAATAACATGGCGGATCCAGACGGGTATATTTTTCTCCTCGAGGTAATTCAGGCAATGCAGCGTATTATCGATCCTCACTCCGGTCAGTTTTTTATGCTGGTCAGCATCGATTGATTTCACATCGAGCAATACCAGATCCACTACATCCAATACCTTATACACCGCCTGCGAAGAGATGGCTCCGGAAGTATCGAGCGCGGTATGGATGCTATTCTCTTTACACAAAGAAAAAAATTCGAGCAAAAACTCCGGCTGTAACAGCGGTTCTCCACCGGTAACGGTAACTCCGCCCTTGGCAATGAAACTCTTATAACGAAGGACTTCGGCCAACAGTTCTTCGGGAGAAAGGAGGTATTTTCCGGTTTGTTTCGGATCCCACGTATCGGGATTATGACAGTAAAGGCAACGCAAGGGACAGCCTTGCAGAAAAACCACAAAGCGGATCCCCGGCCCATCGACCGTTCCGAAACTCTCCAGCGAATGAATTCGTCCTAACATATAATTAATAAAACAGGGGTTATTCAAAAAGTATCCGGCACACTCAATGCCTTGCATCCCCACCCGGCCTGAAATCAGGGATCCATTAACCGGGAGCGGACAGGTGACCTTTCGAACAACCCCTTATAGTCTGTAGTAAATAATACTATAGTGACTGATTAATCGTCCTTGAGATCACATCCAACTGCTGCTCTTTGGTCAGTTTCACAAAATTAACCGCGTACCCTGAAACACGGATGGTCAACTGCGGATAATTTTCGGGATGGTTCATGGCATCCACCAACAGATCCTTGTCGAACACATTCACGTTGAGGTGCTGTCCGCCATCTGAAGTGAAATATCCGTCAAGCAGACCGACCATATTCGTTACCTGCACATTCCGTTCCTTGCCGAGCGTTCCCGGAGAAACGGCGAAGGTGTAGGAAATTCCGTCGTGTGCGTGCTGGAACGGCAGTTTCGCTACCGAAGCCAATGCGGCTACCGCACCTTTCGTGTCGCGGCCATTCATAGGGTTTGCACCAGGAGCAAAAGGCGTTCCGGCAGGACGGCCGTCAGGCGTTGCGCCGGTCTTCTTTCCATACACAACATTAGAAGTGATGGTAAGGATTGATTGCGTAGGAATGGCATTACGGTATGTCTCGTGCTGACGAAGATATCCCATGAACCTGCGGGTAATATCCACCGCGATCTGATCGGTACTGTCGTCGTTATTTCCGAAAGGCACATAATCGCCTTCCCGTTCGAAATCCACGGCAATTCCCCGTTCGTCGCGGATCACTTTCACTTTCGTATCGCGGATCGCTGCGAGCGAGTCGGCCACAATGGAAAGTCCTGCAATCCCTGTCGCCCGGATACGTTGCACATCTCCGTCGTGGAGCGACATTTCAAATGCTTCATAAGCATATTTATCGTGCATGTAGTGGATGATCTTCAATGCGTTGACATATACTTTCGCCAGCCAGCGCATCATCTGCTCGAATTTCGCCATCACTTCATCGTAATTGAGGTATTCGGAAGTAATGGATTCGAATTTCGGCGCCACCTGAATCCCCGATTTCTCATCACGGCCTCCATTGATGGCATACAATAAACACTTGGCCAGATTGGCACGTGCGCCGAACAACTGCATCTGTTTTCCGATCTTCATCGGCGACACACAGCAGGCAATCCCGTAATCATCGCCGTAATCAGGGCGCATCAGGTCATCGTTCTCATACTGGATGGCAGAGGTATCCACCGACACTTTCGAACAGAATTGTTTCCAGTTCTCAGGAGAACTCCGCGACCAAAGTACTGTCAGGTTCGGTTCGGGAGCCGGGCCGAGGTTATACAGCGTATGCAGGTAACGGAACGATGTTTTCGTCACCAGGGTACGGCCATCCACAGTCTGCCCGCCCAACGACTCGGTAACCCACACCGGATCACCCGAAAACAGGTCGTTGTAGTCCGGCGTACGGAGGAAACGTACGATCCGTAGTTTTATGATAAGCTGGTCAATCAATTCCTGCGCTTCTTCTTCGGTCAATAATCCGGCTTTGATATCTTTTTCGATATAAATATCGAGGAAAGTCGAAGTACGACCAATCGACATGGCCGCCCCGTCCTGGTCTTTGACTGCCGCCAGATAAGCAAAATAAAGGAATTGAACGGCTTCGCGGGCATTTTTTGCCGGTTCGGTCACATCAAATCCGTAGCCATTGCACATTTTCTCAAAAACTTTCAGCGCTTTGATCTGTTCCGAAATCTCTTCACGGCTTTGTATAACGCGTTCCGTAATTTCCTGGATATCGAGGCGTTTCAGAAAATCTTTCTTCTCCCGGATCAGGACTGTTGTTCCGTAAAGCGGTACACGGCGGTAATCGCCGATAATACGGCCGCGACCATAAGCGTCGGGCAATCCGGTAATAATGGCCGAACGGCGGGCAGCTACCATCTCGTCGGTATAAGCGGAGAAAACACCTTCATTGTGCGTTTTCCGGTAGCGGGTATAAATCTCTTTGGTCATGGGATCCAGTTCGTACCCGTACGCGTTCAATGCGTTCTCCACCATGCGGATGCCGCCTTTCGGAAAGATCCCGCGTTTGAGCGGTGCATCGGTCTGCAAACCGACGATCACTTCATTATCCTGGTCGATATATCCCGGCCCGTAGGTGTCTATTTCCTGCGGATATTTGGTTTCGGCATCGTATACGCCTTTGGCTTGCTCTTCTTTGAACATTTCCGTCAACTTGTTCCAGACCTTACGGGTACGTTCGGTGGAAGAAACCAGAAAACTATCATCGCCTTCATACGGCGTATAGTTGTTCATAATGAAATCCCTTACATTGATTTCGTTTCTCCAGACGTCGCCTTTAAAGCCTTTCCAAGATTCATGCTGATTATTCATCGTTGATATATTAATTTAAAAATGTGTATATATTGAAATTAGCTGTGTTTATTTATTTTTTCCGGATGATGAAGGAACAGGTACCAGTACACCGTACCCACCAATAACATGCCACCGACAATATTTCCGAGAGTCGCGGGAAGCAGGTTTTTCGAAAGAAAATCGCCCCAGGTGATGTCGGCGCCACTATATATAGCTGCCGGGATGAAAAACATATTGGCGATGGAGTGTTCGTAACCAAGCACCACAAAGATCATGATAGGGATCCATATGGCAACGCTTTTCCCTATGATGTCCTTCGCCGTATATCCCATAAACATGCCGAGACATACCAGCCAGTTAGCCCCGATCCCTTTTACCAATACACGGATGAAATCCTGATTCACTTTTGCTTCGGAATAATGGTGCAGATAGGATTGCCAGGGTTCTTTATCGAATAAGCCTACATTGGCAGACAATACGAAAGCGATGAATTGCGCTCCGATAAAATTAAACAGATAGGAAAGCAGGAGTATTTTCGCCACTTTCACTGCCGGCATCTCCCGCTTCCATAACGGGAAGGTCAAACCGGCACAATCGCTGGTGAACAGATCGGCTCCGGTGACGGAGACCATGATAAGTCCGACCGGGAAAAGCGCTCCCGCCACAAACTTCACAAGTCCCGGATTGATGCTGCCCGCTTCAGGCATTCCTCCGGCGACCATCACAGCCAGCAATCCTCCGAATGCGATAAATGCCCCACCGAGAATAGCCGCAATAGCAAATTGCAGAAACGGAAGTTTCGATTTATTAACTGCTGTGATCCTAAACGCTTCGGCAGCTTCTGCCGGGGTATAATAATTCATATTTAATTACATCAGTCGTTTTCTCGCTATGATATAGTCCGAACAAGTTCAGTCTCTATTCATTTAGCTTAACGAAAACGTTCAAAAACATAAACCCAGACCGATAAAGGGAAGTGCTTTACTGCAAAAAAAAATATTTTCGTATAACCTTTAACAATCCTAATCAAATCGGATACAAAGATACGATTTAACCTTTGATTGCGGAAATATTTCTACAATTAATTTCTAAATTCCTCGCTTATCCTTCTACTTAATCAGGGGGCGATTTATATACACCCCATTAAATCCCGGCGACCGGGATCTGGATGCCCGAAATAAACATTTTATAAAGAAATTAAGTGGATATAAAATAAAACAGGCGTATGAAACCCGCTTTATATCGACACGCGGGCGTAGGGTACCACATCCGGGGGACAGAACCGGCTGTCGAGATATTTATAATATCCGGAAATGGCGACCATGGCAGCATTATCGGTGGTATAAGCAAACTTGGGAACATGGATCTTCCATCCGTAACGGCGGCTATACTCTTCAAAAGCGTTCCGCAGGCCTGAGTTGGCCGATACCCCTCCGGCTACCGCCACTTCTTTTATTTGCAGGTCTACAGCCGCGGAATAGAGCTTATCCATCAGAATATCGATAATGGTTTTCTGCAATGATGCGCAGAGATCTTCCTTGTTCTTTTCAATAAAACCAGCATCATTTTTCAGCTTATCGCGGAGGAAATAGAGGAACGACGTTTTCAGTCCGCTGAAGCTGTAATCATAACCCGCGATACGCGGTTTACTGAAAGTAAACCTGTCGGGATCGCCCTGCTTGGCCAGCCTGTCCACCACCGGGCCACCGGGGTAACCCAGTCCCATCACCTTGGCGCACTTGTCGAACGCTTCACCCGCGGCATCATCGATGGTCTGCCCTACAATCTCCATATCATCATAAGACTTCACCAATATGATCTGCGAATTACCGCCGGAAACCAGCAGGCAGAGAAAGGGAAATCCGGGTTGATTAGTATCATGTTCATCCTCTTTGATAAAATGTGCCAGCACATGCGCCTGAAGATGATTGATCTCGATCATCGGAATATTCAGTGCCGATGAGAATCCTTTTGCGAATGACGTGCCGACCAGCAATGAGCCCAACAGTCCCGGTCCCCGTGTAAAAGCCACAGCCGAGATCTCCTCTTTTGTAATGCCGGCCTGCTTCAGGGCATCATGCACTACAGGAATGATATTTTGCTGGTGTGCACGTGATGCCAGTTCCGGCACTACGCCACCATATCGTTCATGGACTGCCTGACCGGCGATCACGTTCGAGAGGATCACTCCGTCGCGGATAACGGCAGCAGAAGTATCATCACAGGAAGACTCTATACCTAATATTGTAATCATTTTATTCAAATTCACTTATCGAAAAAATTCAGTTGTTGTATGAAGTGATTCACTTGAACTCAACAGGAGAATAACACTTATATATTGTTTGCTGTTCTCCGGAATTTTATATTTGTAAGCACGATGGCAAAGAGAATAAGGAATACCCCTACCCATTGAAGCGCCTGCACATTCTCCTGAAGGATAAAACTGGAAGAGACTACTGCGACCGGCAACTCTGCTGCGCTAAGGATAGCGCCCAGCGAAACTCCGGTACGCGGCATGCCAAAAGAAAAAAACAGAGGAGGAATAACGGTTCCAAGCAATGCCAGCATCAATCCCCATTTATAAAGTCCGTCGAAAAACAGTCCGTCAAACAAAAATAACGGTGGGAAAATCATCCAGGTGACAATACAGGAGCCGGTAATCATCAATGCTCCTTTTTTCAAAACCGGCAGATCATTCCCTACCCTGCCGCTTGCTATCAGGAACAGGGCATAACAAAATGCAGCCAACAAGCCAAATCCTATCCCTTTTATATTTAAAGTCACAGCCTCGTTAAATATACCTGCCGCGAACACCGTGCCGACAAGCACTATTGAAGCGGCAATCAGTTGCATTCTATGCGGTTTTTTTCTGAACAGGACCGCTTCAATCAAAATGCTGATCCACAGATATTGCATCAACAGGATAATGGCAATGGATGCGGGTAATAGTTTTACGCACTGATAGTAAAAAATACCGACCAATCCTGTGAAGATCCCGGCAAAAGCCACTTTCCACCAGGCGGTCCGGCCTGGAGAACTATTGTCACCGGCAAGCGACCGGAGGGGCTGTTCCCCGCTACGCACTATCCGGCCTGAGGAAGCGTTTCCAGCAGCCCCCAAAGGAGTGCGGTTCCCTGCCCCGGACAGAAACTTTTGCAAGGAATAGAGCGCCCACAACATCACCATTCCCAGGAAAGCCTGGCTTCCGGTTATTTGTCCGAGGGTGTAACCTTCCTCATACGCATTTTTTACAATCGTCGATAGAACTCCGAAGCTGCATGCCCCAAGAAAAACAAAAATCCCTCCGATGAATTTATTTCGATTCATTTCTTCCTATCTCCAACTCACGAAAGCCCTAAACACATTTCAAAAATAGTAGTAGCTTTTTCGATAAAACGGATGCAAAGATAATGGAAAAGAATTTAGTAATCATTTTTTAGCTTTCCCGCTTACAAAGAGTTCAGTCAAATAAATCTTGTAAATTTAGGAGTAAAGTCTTATTTTTGTAGGTATTAAAATCTATATAGCAATGATGACTACCGATGAATATTTGCAGAAACTGAAACAGTTTAAATTGTAATACGCCGAAGAGTACGGCATAGAGCGCATTGGAATTTTCGGTTCTGTGGCACGTGGCGAACAGACCGAAGACAGTGATATTGATATTTATTATGAAGGCAAGTCGTTGGGATTGAAATCGATGGTAAGCTTTCCCGCCGAACTCGAAAAGTTTTTCGACATGCCTGTTGATGTTGTGCGCAAACACAAGAACCTGCGCCCTTCTTTCCTTAAACGTATTATGAGTGAGATCAAGAAATTGACACCATAATCAATTTTGAATGTTTTGATAATTAGAAAATACATATTACATTTGTAATACAAAGTAAGTAAATATATAACATAAATGTAATTATGGAAACGAGAATAGTAAAAAAACAAACGGCTTTTAGACTGAATGAAAACTTAGTGAACAGGTTGAAAGCAGAAGCGAGAAGAGCGAATAGAAGCCTAAGCAACTATGTGGAATGTATTCTCATGGAAAGCGTTTATAACGAACCGAACGATGAAACAAAGGCAGCCATCAAAGAGGCAAAAACGGGTAAGTATGCAGGGACTATAGACATGAAAGATTTTGATTCTTTCATAAAATCTGTAAATGATATCGAATGAAAGAACTTCGTTATAGTACCAAAGCGAAGAAAGACTTAAAGAAGTACAGGAATAATCCCCGTAAAATGGAGAAACTGTACCAAGTCTTATATATGCTCATTAATGACATTCAAGTCCCTGAAACTTTCCAACCTCATCAGCTAATAGGACAGTACAAGGGCTGCCTGGAGTGTCATATTGAGCCCGATTTTTGCTCATTTGGTTAGATGAAAACAATAAATATATAGAGATTGTCAGGATTGGTAGTCATTCGGAATTATTTTAAAGGTTTTACCGGAATTCTCGTTAATGACTTGCTAAAGAACTTTTCCCATTTAAGAGCAGACCACCAAAAAACAGCCAAAGGCGACAGTATTTTTCAGTTTCTGGCAACCCATTTCCAAAAAGTGGTATATCTTAATTCTATTTTCGCGGGAAAAGTAAAGGGTGCCGGTATTTTAATGGCCTGCCCGTCGTGGTCTACGGGATAGACCTCCACTTCGTACCAGCCTCCCGAACGGGAAACATGTAGCGTGTCGGGAACGTCATGAAAGACAAAACGTACCGGCATGGGGCCTTCCACCGGAGGATGGCCCGCGATAAATGCGATTTTGCCCCGTTGTAACATCGCACGCTGCGGTATCCATGCAATATAATGCACCTTCCCCCCTTCATCCTGCATAGCAGTGATCTCTATAGATATCTTCGGCTGGTATGGGACAAAGGCGGCAATACCGGCCAGTACCAGTAACGCGGCAACGATCATGACTGTGCCGTACCGCACCAACACCGGGGGCATCCGCCCGATAATGTTCCGCACCTTTTCGCTGCGCAGTTCTATTGGTTTATTCTCTTCCATCTTTACTTATGGATTTGGGGTTGCAATTATCTCATTATAACATCCACTAATCGGCACATTAGTATTTTCACTTTTAACTGTTAATTCCCCAGTTCCAACTGGTTCTTCACCAGTTCGTAGTACTTCCCCCGTTTTTGTGTCAGTTCCTCGTGCGTACCCGTTTCTGCGATGCGTCCACCGTCAAGCACCACGATCCGGTCCGCGTTCTTTACCGTACTGAGGCGATGCGCCACCACGACCACCGTTTTATCCCGGTAAAATACTTCCAGATTCTTCACGATGGCCTTTTCATTGTTCGCGTCCAGTGAGTTGGTCGCTTCGTCGAGGAAGATGAACGGCGGATTCTTGTACACCACCCGGGCGATAAGGATGCGCTGCCGCTGTCCCTGGCTCACCCCCTGCCCGTCCTGCCCGATCTTCGTATTGTATCCCAGCGGCAGGCGCTCGATGTCTTCCGCGATATTTGCTACGCGGGCGGCGTGGCGTAACCGTTCCAGATCGATCTCGTCGCCCGCCACAGCGATGTTGCGGGCAATGGTTGTTTGGTGAAGGGGAAGGACATTTTAGTGTAAATTTACAAACGTTTTATTTCCGCTTCACCGGCACCGGTTCCTTTATATTTGCTTTTTGCCGAGTTGAATTTGTAACGCACTGTCAGTTCAAATTCACGGCTGTCGTAACGGTTCAGTTGGTACAATTCCATTTGGCTGTCGTAGTCCGGCGGATATTCTTCGCGAATACTCCACGAAGAAGCTGTTGTTCCGTTCCTTGATGGTGGTGTTTGACGAGGATACAATATTTTCCCTGTTTTGGTATTCATCTTCGCGATGTGTATCGGTATATTCGCTTCCCAACGAAAACTGCCCTCCAAAGACGGGATATGAAAGTACCAGTTTGGAGGCGATCAACCGGTTGTCTACCTTGCTCTCGGAATTAACCGTCCGGTTGTCATACTCTTGGCTTGTTTCAGTTACGTGCGATTGTGACCGTTGCCTGTTTGCATAGAAATCGGCGTTGAAATCGACTTTCAAATCGCCGAAATCGCCGTTATAATATGCATTAAACCAGTGTGTGGGTTTATGACGTATGTCTTTTTCTTCCACGCTGTTCCATTTATCGTAGAAAACGCCATCGGCAAGTACTGTGCTGTTGAGTGTTGAGAACATCCCATAGGATGGAAACACTGAAAGCGTACATTTCATACCCGCATAGTGTTTGGGTGAAATCTCGTAATTCACGCCTGCAATTCCGGTCAGTGTCTTGAAAACGCCGTCTGCGTAAAGCGTATTTTCCTGCATCCAAAGCTATCCACATAGGTTGACTGCCGCAATTTGCTGTCCTGGAGCCAGGCATCGCGATTATAGGTAAACGTGGTGAAAACGTCCCATCCGTTGCAGCGGTAATTCAGGTTAAGCTGTTCGGTCAGGTCTGTGTTTTGCGACTGCCAATAACTCGAACGCACGTCAAAACTGAATCCGTCGCCGGTTTTGCGGATGGTGTTGATGCGGATAACGGCTTTTACCGAAGCGTCGTAGCGTGCGCCCGGATTATTGACGATTTCCACATCTTTAATATCTGCCGAACTGAGGTTGTCCAATTCCGACACGTCGCGCATTTCGCGGTTATTGATGTAGATTTTGGCTTCGCCTTTGCCGAAAACTGAATAAACACCCTTGTCATCCGTAACAGACGGAAGGCGTTTAAGCTTCTTAGAAATGGTTTAATGAATAAGTAATTTATTTTCTACTAAAAATCTGTATTTTTAAGTATCTGTAAATAATGTCATAAACAATATATTCGCCTTTGCGGAAATCATAGTCAAAAGTTCTATTGCAGCAAAGATGTATATAGCTTGAAACGAGACGGTAGATTTCCGAATCATTATTTTTGCTCAGTATATTATCTATATACGGTTTAGACAAACGACTTCTCTCCTCCTATAAAATGCTTCATTAAAATCAGACTTGGGTAAAAACTTATTATGCCTCATACAGCGCTACGATACCTTTTGCCTCTGTCAGTAATTCCCGCGAAACATGGGCTATATTGTAAATGAGTCTTGCCCGGCGGTTTCCGGCATCATTCACCATTTTATCCATCTGTTCGTCCCAGCAGTTTGCCCTCTGAAGATAATCATCTATCTGCACCTTATCAGCGTTGTTGGTCAACATCTCCGAAACCAGACGAAGCACATCACTCACATCACGACAAAAATCAAGTTCTTTTTCCGACAAATCGGCCGCGGACTTATGCACGCCGAAAGCGGAGATATAGGACAGCAGGGCATGGTTCAGGTTAGTGAGGTTAAAAGCCTTATCCTGGTACCCGCGCCTGTTCTTGGGTTCCAGTCGCATCCATTTCCAGGCGGAGGTCAAGGCGTTGTCGGCATTGTAAGCGGTACGCCGGTTGTGAAGATAATCCTCCTCGGAGACAGAACCATCATAGATGCTCTCGAAATAACGCCTGTTTTTTGCCACCGCATTCAGCATCAGCCCCGGGAGCTGCTTATACTGCCAATTTGGCCAGATAAAGCGTACAGCCAGATAGGCGAGCGCGCCGCCCACCAACGTATCGATGATACGGGGCATCATTACGGCTACTCCCTGGTTAGAAAGCAAATTGAAAGCTGCCAGCACGAAGATAGTGATAAAGACAACAGCGATCGTATAGTTTTTCTTCAGCCAGTAAAAGAAGAAGTAGATGGAGGTGAGCAACAAGAGTATCTGTCCCGGAGTGGTGGGCAGCAGTTGTGCCAGGGCGACCCCTCCCACAACCCCCAGCAATGTACCGAACACGCGGTGAAAGAGCCGGATACGCGTGGCGCTATAGGTTTGCTGGACAACAATCAGCGATGTCATCAGTATCCACGAACCCTTCCCGAAATTCAAATAAAGCATGATCCCATATCCCACCATCCAACACAAGGTAAGCCTCACTGCAAAGCGAAAACGGGGATGAGTGGCATGTAACAGTGATTTCAAACCGGTTCTCTCCGGCTTCCGGGAATGAAAGACCGTCACATCTATCTGGTCGATGGTTTTTTCATTCTCCCGGAGATTTTCTTCCAATCCCGTCAGGTTTCTCAGCAGTAACGACAAAGTAAGATAATAGGGTTCGTCTTTCTCTGCATCGAGCATTGCCCGTAGCGCCGTTATCGTCCATTTCAACGAGAATGGATGCTTGTAAGGTCGTTCGATCAGCAGGGAGTCGGCATAGAGACGAACTGCCGCTGCAATTTCTCTCATCAGTCTTCCGAATCCATCCAATAGTTCACTATTCTTGACTTGGCGGGATAACAGGTCATACTGTTCATGGCTTGAAATGGCCCTTTCCTGCATGGCCTGCAGCAAAAACCATTGGCGATAGTAATGATCCGCCACCGGAAGTGATTCAGGACTGCATTCTTCTGAATAGCTGTAAAGATCGTTCTTGCACGCCTCTATCTGTTGCGCCAGATTTATATTTTTTTGTGCCAGTTGGGTCCTGATCACTTTTTGTACCTGGGGATCGCTGGGGAATAGATTTGCCTTCAGGTCGATATATTCTGCCAGGAAGTGAAACCCACGGGCAAGCTGTTGTTGCAATAGCCGATAAGGCCTGGAGTAAAGTAGCAGGATAGAGATCACAGCATAACAGAAGGCTCCACTGGTGAAAAACAGGGGGAGATAATACCATTTTTCACTGTTTTCAGCCGCCAGCATGGAATAGACCAAAATAAGCATTGTCCCGAAAGTAACGCCCTGCATCCGTGAATCGATACCTCCAATCAAAAGGAGGGAAAAGGAGAGAACAAGCAACACAATTGCAAACCAGGCCGGCAGAGGTAGAAAGATAGCCACTAAACTACTGGTAATTCCGTAAAGTATAAGCGCAATGGCAGAAGATTTGATCCTTCCTTTCGGATGCACGTCGGTCTCCCCCAATGCCATCGCAACCACACCCAGCGCCAGGGTCGTACCGATAAAAGAGTTATGAAAGATCAACTCGGCAGGGATCAGCAGGAAAGCGATGGATACCGTCACCTTCAATGCCCATAAATGATCGGGATTTTTCCAGAAGACATGGATCCAGATGTTGTTTATTACATTTTTCAGCCTTTCTGTCCTGCTATTCATCTTTTCTCATTTTTTATTCCTATTCCATCTTCACATTACCAATTGGCACATTATTCACATTGGCACATTACAATGTTACATCCACCCTGAACGCGCCGAGCAGAGCATCGGGATGATGCCGGTAAGTAAAACGATGGACATATTCCACACGCAAAAGCCCGAGAATATTGGTGATACCGATGGTTCCTTCCACATAAGGAACAGCGTCATACAGATATGAAACGGACGGAAAACGGTATAACCCTTCCGGAGAGAGCGCCGGATTATTTTTATCACTCAACCGGCCATAAGAGGCCCTCAATGAGATCAGTTCCTTTAATTGTAACTGATCCGTTAGCGCCATTTTTGCCAGCAGGAAATCATTTCCCACAAAAGTCATCCGCAGCGTGTATTGCTCGTCGGCCACAAACTCCAATGCACGGTTCAGAAAAAAGAAGTTATTCTCAATATGGTACCGGTACCGCTGATTAGGATATACCAGCAACGGAAAAGGCACCTTATCCCATATCTTCATCACCTCTCCCACCGCATCCAACCGGCCGGCACGCCCCAGTAAAAAACGCTTTTGTGCCGAAAATTCCGTTCTGTGATAGGGTACTTCGCCTCCCATAAAACCTTTTACACCGATCGTATAGGAGAGAAAAAAAACCGGTGAAGTCATCTCTAACGATATTCTTTTCCGTTTTTGCTGATCATAAGCTTCTCTCACCGAATAGCGTAACAGCACACCCACATCGGTTGTTCTCAACGCATCATCCGGAATGACCATATCATCATACTGCCTGTCGAATTGCAATTCTCCCTGGGGGACTAACCGCGACCGCCTCACCCGGAACGTATGCGCCAGTCCGTTTTTGTATTCTCTCTCGTAATTGATCTCGGCAAAATTGCGATAAGTGGCTTCGTTAAATGATCGCTTGTAAGTGATCAGCAGCAGATCGTTCAGTGCATAGGGATGCATCTCCCCGGGAGAATAGAGATCGTTCTCATATACCCATCGCAGGTTATTTTTCGGGAATTCGTCTTCATGGTAAGCTTTTTCTGTGAACGAGTAGATGGCTTCACCCCGGTATTTGAACCGCTGGTCTTTAAAACCGTAAGCGGCATATCCCCTCACAAAAAAGTGCGGGCTCAACCGGGAATTGGATGCGATGCCGGCTCGGAGCCGGATCCCTTCCATAGGATTATAGGTAGGAATAGTCTGTATCCTGCCGAAATCGAACCGATTGGTTTCCGGGTTTCCGAGCGGAATCCAGTCGTTTGTTACAAACTTCACCGCTTTGGTAAGGAATGCTCCGAATCCGCTTGAATTCCCTAGCAGGCTGTCCCGCAACGTCTGGCTTCTCTCTGCAAAGTCATCAGGTTGCAGGGCGATGATCAGTTCGTCCGGATCGCGGTTATCCAAAGAAAGAGAGATCAGTTCGAACCTCTCCCTTACAACCAATAGTTGTCTGTTGGTAAGTGAATCGGGAATGGTAAACGAAAACTCCCCTATATTGTTGGCCACGGTTCCTACGGGCGTTCCCTGGACAAAGAGCGCCGCGTAAGGCACCGGTGTGCGATACTTCGCATCGATTACCACCCCTTTGACCAGGGTGTCTTGCGCGAATACCGAAGCACAAACACTTGCCAACGATATTAAACAGAGGAGAACAGCTTTTTTCATTTCTACCTTATTCTGTTTAGATGCAAGAATCAAAACGATTTACCGATTTGTAGATTTACTAATCTCAAAAACCAAGACTTCTGAATTTCATGATTTCATCATCACATCGTCAAATCATCAAAGTTTCCTGTAACGCACCCTTTTCGGTTCCACGTTTCCGAGGCGCATCTTCTTGTTTTCCTCATATTCACTATAGGAACCCTCAAAATAGACTACCTCCGAATTATCTTCGAAAGCCAGGATATGCGTACAGATACGATCCAGGAACCAACGGTCGTGCGAGATCACCACGGCACATCCGGCAAAGTTGTCCAACCCTTCTTCCAGCGCACGCAAAGTATTCACGTCTATATCATTGGTCGGTTCGTCGAGCAACAGTACGTTAGCACCGGCTTTGAGTGTCAGCGCCAGATGGAGACGGTTCCGCTCACCACCCGACAGCACACCGCACAGTTTTTCCTGATCAGCGCCGGAGAAGTTAAAACGGGAAAGGTATGCACGGGCATTGATCTCTTTTCCGCCTACGCGCACAAATTCCGAACCACCCGAGACGACCTGGTAAACTGTCTTTTCCGGGTCGATAGCTTCGTGTGCCTGATCCACATAAGCAGTTACCACCGTTTCACCCACCTCGAATTTCCCTGCGTCTGGGGTTTCTATCCCCTGGATCAGCCTGAAGAGCGTGGTTTTTCCCGCACCGTTGGGGCCAATTACCCCGACAATGCCGTTAGGCGGCAACATAAAGTTCAGGTTATCGAATAGCAGTTTGTCGCCGAATGCTTTTTTCACGTTGACCGCTTCGATCACCTTATTTCCCAGCCGCGGGCCGTTTGGAATAAAGAGTTCCAGTTTTTCTTCCCGTTCCCTCTGATCTTCGTTCAGCAACCTCTCATAAGAATTCAAACGCGCTTTTCCTTTCGCCTGACGTGCCTTGGGCGCCAGATTGATCCATTCCAACTCCCGCTCCAGCGTCTTACGGCGTTTGCTCACCTGCTTCTCCTCCTGCTCCATCCGCTTGGTCTTCTGTTCGAGCCATGAGGTATAATTTCCTTTCCAGGGTATCCCTTCACCACGATCCAGTTCGAGGATCCATCCTGCCACATGATCGAGGAAGTAACGGTCGTGCGTGATACAGATCACTGTACCTTTATACTGTTGCAGGTGCTGTTCCAGCCAGTCGATCGATTCCGCATCGAGGTGGTTGGTAGGCTCGTCCAGCAGCAGCACATCCGGTTCCTGCAGCAACAACCTGCAGAGCGCCACACGTCGGCGTTCACCTCCCGACAGTTCACGAATCGGTTGTTCTTCCGGGGGGCAGCGCAAGGCGTCCATCGCCCGCTCCAACCGGTTGTCTATATTCCATGCGTCGGCAACATCCAGTTTATCCTGCAATTCGGCCTGACGGGCAAAAAGGGAATTCATCTTATTTTCATCCTCATAGTACTCGGGCAGTCCGAATTTCAGGTTGATCTCTTCATATTCGTTCAGAAGATCCATTACGGGTTGTACCCCTTCACTGACAATTTCGATCACCGTTTTATCCGGATCCAGCGCCGGGTCCTGCTCAAGGTATCCCACCGAGAAACTCTTATCGGACACTACTTCGCCCTGATACTCTTTCTCAATCCCGGCAATGATCTTCAACAGCGTCGATTTTCCCGACCCATTCAAACCGATAATACCGATTTTGGCGCCATAGAAAAAGGAGAGGTAAATATCTTTCAATACCTGTTTGTGTGGCGGAAACATTTTGCTCACGCCCACCATGGAAAAAATAATTTTCTTATCGTCGGACATATTTTTTTAATGACTAATTAAATTTCTGATATAATTTGTTTCATACGATTTATTCACTTCGTGCATACGATTTATGCACTGAATAACCACTGAGCCCAAATCTGAAACGGAGCACAAAGATAATGAAACTTTTGTTGTGATAAATGATTATTTTTTTGAACTATTGCGTATATTTGTGCATTGTGAGTTGTTGTAAAGAAACTAGTGAAACAGGCAATTACATTCATATTAACATTGCTGTTGGTGAGCTGTTCGATACCAAGTAAACTGAACAAACAAATAGGCTAAAGTCAGCTTCTTTGGAAGTTTCCCCATTTAAGACTGAAGCGGGAATGAAAGCAGAATTAAAAGTACAGTTACTATTATCGAAATCAATATGAAGATGAACTTAAGACTATAATCAAGAAAAATCAATCAGAAAAGGAAGTCATTGGAATGCCAAACCTCAAAATTATGGAACTGGCGAATGTTTAGACGGTGGCCATACATTCTATACAGTATTTTTTCCCAATGGAAAAATTGAATCAATATATATAAGATGCCGGATGTCAAAAAAATTTAGAAAGAATGACGACATACATTTCAATACTAAGAGGTATTAACGTAAGCGGACAAAAACTTATCAAAATGGACGCCCTACGGAAATCTTATGAATGTTTGGGATTCGGTAACGTAACGACTTATCTGCAAAGCGGGAATATTATCTTTACAGGCAAAGACGCAGCACCGGAAGAACTGGCACAAACCATATCAGGACAAATTGAAAAAGATTTCGGTTTTCAAGTGCCGATCATTGTATTGTCCACCGACAAGCTACAACAAATAATCAATGGTAATCCGTTTGTAAAAGACAATGACAAAAACAAGACTTTTTTACATATTACTTTTCTGTCTTCAACCCCGGATAAATACGACTTCAATACCATAGAAAAAAAGAAACAGAGCGGTGAAGAAATATCCGTCACCAGCAACGCTGCTTACCTCTACTGCCCTAACGGATACGGCAGGTCAAAATTAAACAACAACTTTTTGGAAGCAAAACTAAAAGTCATAGCAACAACAAGGAACTGGAAAACAACGAATGAACTTTTAAGAATAGCACAACAAATAACTGGAAAATATGATTAAATAACTGACAATAACCTAACTTATATTTTATCATTACCCTGTATTTTAGAAAACAACAAGAATAAACAATATAAAAAGGAGGTAATTATGACAACCCAATCTGTTAATAAGACAATATGTTGCCCGGAATTCAATCCTACTCAATGGGATGATAAAACAATAGAATGGCAGAATAAGAAATTCATAAAGCATCGGGTATTCACATTCTTCTATATGCCTGTAAACTTTGGCAAGGTGATGAAAAAACTCGATAAAATTATTACTGAAGCCGGAGCACAAATACCAGATTCACTTTGCCTTTCAGATCATACAGGCAAATGGAATATGAACATCTATTTAGCAGTAGACAAAAGGATAGACAAGATAGAGAATACAACTTTAAGCGGGAAATATTTTAGCAAAGTATATGAAGGACCATTCAAAGATACAGGAAAATGGTGTAGTGATTATGAGAATATTGTTAAATCGAAAGGTCACGAAATAAAGAAGTGGTATATGTGGTATACAACATGCCCGAAATGTGCAAAAAAATATGGCAAAAACTATGTTGTAATACTATCCCAAATAGAATAATGGTATAACATTAAAGATTTGATTAATAAAATAGCAATCCTTCCCCTGTTATCCGCTTCTGTTGACAAGACGATACTCCGGGAAGCCGCCAATTATAATGAAAACTACCAATAATAATAAATTTTTATCGGCATTACGATTTGAACCATTGACTAAGAACAACTGGGATAAATTTGTCGAGCTTTTTGGGAATAAAGGAGCTTGTGGAAATTGCTGGTGTATGTTTTTCCGACTTTCAAAAACGGATTTTGAAAAAGGAAAAACAAATGACGGAAATAAAAATGCAATGAAACAACTTGTATGGAACAACCAGCCAACAGGCCTGCTTGGGTTTTATGAAGATTTACCAGTTGCCTGGTGTGCTTTTGCTCCGAGAAAGGATTTTCCTAAACTTCAGAAATCAAGGGTACACAAACCTATTGACGACAAACCCGTATGGTCTGTTCCCTGTACTTTCATTGCAAAAAATTTCCGAAGACAAGGTGTTTCTGTAGCGTTATTAAAAGGGCTTATTGACTATGCAAAAGAAAATCAAATTAAAATTATCGAGGCATACCCAACCATTCCGACCCAGGAAAAATTGTCCGATGCCTTTGCATGGATAGGTTTGTATAAATCATTTGAAAGAGCAGGGTTTAAAATCGTTGACCGGACTTCACAAAACCGCCCGATGGTTCGTTATTACATCGATTAAACTATTTTTATCCACAATGAAACATCTCCAAAATTACAGAAGGATATCCCATGACGACATACCTCAATACGAACAAGATCCACGATATTTCGAATTATCGCTTATTTACGTGATATATTGAATTATTACACAAATATGCAATATGGTAGATTATTGCTTAAATATGCAATATTTCGGATTATTGCATAAACATGCAATATTTTGTTTAACTTTGTGATTGCAAATAATAAACTACCACATCATGATAGGAGTTATAAAAGGAGATATCATCGCATCAAGGAAACTGACAGATCAGGATAAATGGTTATTACCATTAAAAAATCTGTTGGCGCAATGGGGTAAAACGCCCGAACAGTGGGAATTGGTTTGGGGTGATTTTTTTCAGGTAGAATTTGAGGATCCGGAAGAAGCACTCCGGAAAGCTCTCGCCATAAAGGTGCTGATAAAAAAAATAGCCCCGCTGAACGAGCGAAAGAAAATCAGTACTATAGATGTAAGAATAGGCATTGGTATAGGAGAAAAAACCTATTCAGGTGTAAAAATATCAGAAAGCAATGGATCGGCATTCATCCATGCCGGAGAGCGATTTGATGCCCTGAAAAAGGAAAAAATCACCATGGGAATAAAAAGTCCCTGGTCGCTTTTTGATGAGGAGATCAATTTATATCTGAAATTAGCAGGCACTTTTATGGACAAATGGACCATCTCTTCAGCAGAGTTGATACATGCAGTACTTCAAAACAATACCTATACACAAGAAGAAATAGGGAAACTATTGGGTATAAAACAAAGCGGTGTAAGTGGAAGATGGAATCGGGCCAATGTGGAGGAGATAATGGAAGTAGAAAAGATGTATCGAAAAAAAATTAAAAAACTACTATCATGACTTTACTCATCAAACTCATATTGGCTCACCTTATCGGAGATTTTTTATTGCAGCCGAAATCCTGGGTAAAAGCGAAAGAGACTAAAAAACTCCGATCTCCAAAATTCTATCTGCATATTTTATTGCATGGCATATTATCTCTATGGATATTATGGAATTGGAATTACTGGCTTTTGGCTTTGCTACTGATGTTTGTACATGGGATAATCGATATAATAAAATTGTATGCTCAAAGAGAAGACAATAAACCCAAATGGTTTTTAATCGATCAGGGGTTGCATATCTTCAGTATTTTGGTTCTGTGGTATATTTGGGCTGAACCAACGATCAATTTTCATGAATGGTTCGAAAATATAAATGTATGGGGTCACATAACAGCACTACTTTTTTTGACGGTAGTAAGTAGCATAATAATACAGGTTCTTATGTCCAATTGGTCAAAAGCCCTAAATGAGAGTAATGACGCATCCCTGAACAATGCAGGCAAGTACATTGGCATATTAGAGCGATTATTTGTATTTACATTTATAATAGCCGGCAATTGGGGAGCTATCGGATTTTTGTTGGCTGCAAAATCGGTTTTTCGTTTTGGAGATTTAAGGGAATCTAAAGACAGAAAATTAACGGAATATATTCTGATCGGAACATTACTCAGCTTTGGTATAGCCATCGGTACGGCGATGCTTGTGCTAAAATTAAATGAAATAGAGTAAATCAAGAATTAAAACGGATAATGAGTTGTTCAAAACAGTAGAAAGGAGTAAAACCGGAAGCCTCCTATATATTGAACAGAAATTATCTTAACATATTAGACAACTACAATAAAAGGGATTAAACATTCAATCCCTTTTTTTGTTTTAATAAGGAACGATTGTAACAGGAAATTGGAGATGAAAATTCATACGGCAAATTATATCGATACATTCATTGAAGTGGCAGAAGATACAAAAGTAAATCAGGGGACAATACCTCCGGTAAAAGATAAAAGAACCGTTGCGCAAATACAATACGAACTGATCAGCGGCAATCCCTACAGATACAGTTCCGACGACATTCTGTTTCAGGTATATGCGGAGAGGAACAACATACCGGAAAATGAATACAAACAGGCAAGAGAGCAATTCTTCTCAAAAGGACAACCCTGCTTTCGTGCTTCACCGTTGACCAAAAATTATGGTTTTGGCCTCCATAGTAACGGCGAAGGGAAGATCGCACTCTATGGAATGGAGACCGGAGCATATCGACAATTCTTAGCCGACACAACCATAAAAAAAGTAAAAGCAATGAAGTCCGGTAAATAAAAAAGACAGATTTTCCACAAAATAAATCCATAATTTGAACATGAATAAATTAATTGCAATAATATCGCTTATGGGCACCCTGCAAATAAGTTCGGCCCAGTCTCTGAAAACCGTCTCCTATACAGACGGAGCACAGGAATTGAATGGGTTGGTCACTGCCAATACAGGCCGGCAACTACCCGGCGTATTGATTCTTCCCGCATGGAAGGGAGTGGATAATGAAGCCAGAACAGCTGCCTTGGAATTGGAAAAAGAGGGTTATATTGCATTCATTGCGGATATCTACGGCAAAGGAAATATTCCCGAAGACAATGCATCCGCCGCAAAATTATCCGGCTCTTACAAAAACGACTATAAGGCATATCAGCACCGGATCGCAGTGGCGCTGGAACAACTGAAAAAGCAAGGCGCTTTGGCTGGTAAAATAGCTGTTATCGGTTATTGTTTCGGTGGCACGGGAGCCCTGGAAACGGCACGCGCAGGATTTGACGTACAGGGTGTCGTTTCAATACACGGGGGATTGGCCAAAGATGAAAACAGGCCGAATGTTCCGATAAAAACAAAAGTGTTGGTGGAACATCCGGCGGAAGATCAAAGCGTCTCCCGGAAAGATTATGACAACCTTGTGAAGGAACTGACCGAAGGCAATGCCGACTGGCAGATCATTGTATATGCCAATAGCGGACACACTTTCACCAACCCCGAATCGCATGAATACAACGAAATAATGGCCAAAAGAGCCTGGAAGCATACGTTGATGTTCCTCGAAGAGGTCTTAAAATAACGAAATAGTCGAATGTAATTGAACTTTTTCACGAATTCCAAAACAAAAAATAAAAAAACTCCGACAAAGAAAGAAGTGGCAGAATATATCTGAAAGCCTGCCGGAAAACAGAAAAAGAAGGAATTATTATGGGTAAAATAAAAATCAACGATACTGACCTGGAGATAACCCGCCTCAATCTGGGCGGAAATGTATTCGGATGGACATTGGATGAAACCAAGTCCTTTGAAATCTTAGATAAATTCATTGAAAAGGGGGGAAACTTCATTGATACTGCCGATACTTATCCCTGGTGGGTAAACGGAACAGGAGGATTGTCGGAAACCATTATAGGGAAATGGCTGAAATCAAGAGGCATGGTTTTGATATCAGCAAAAAACATATTCTCCAATCCGTAGATGAGTCGCTGCAACGGCTTCAGACCGACTATATCGACCTCTATTACACCCATTTTGATGATGAAAAAACGCCCGTCGAAGAAACATTATCCGCTTACGACGAAATGATAAAGGCCGGAAAAGTCCGCTATATAGCCGCTTCCAATGTTTCACCCGAAAGATTGACAGCCTCTTTTGAAGCGGCGGATAAAAACAATCTCCCCAAATATGTCGCTTTGCAACCCCATTACAATCTGGTAGAAAGGACAAAATATGAAAACGAATACCTGCCCTTGGTGGAAAAATACAATTTGAGTGTTTTTCCTTACTGGTCGTTGGCGGCAGGATTTCTGACAGGGAAATACCGTTCCGGAGCCGATTTCGGCAAGAGCGTCCGGGGTGCGGGAGCGAAACGATACCTGAACGAAAAAGGTTTTACCGTTTTGGATGCTTTGGATAAAGTTTCCGGAAAACACGGCACATCACAGGCAGCAGTCGCATTGGCCTGGCTTCTGGCTCAACCACATATCGGGGCACCCATTGCAAGTGCGACAAGCCAAAGCCAGTTGGAAACTTTGTTCGAAGCTACCAGACTAAATTTGGATAAAGAAGATTTGGATTTACTGGATAATTCAAGTAAATAGGCCAGCATTTCGCAAAGACCTTAGAGCGTTCTTGTAATGCTAAAAAATAACTATTTCGTTAAGCTAAATTAGCAAAGGGCAAACAAGTTTGTCCTTTGCCATAGAGAGAACTATTTCATTCAGCGAGTACAAATGTTGTTTGAAAGATATACATTGCAGAAATCATTTTTTAGGATGGAATTTGTCCAGGAGCGACTTTTAACATCTCTATAAAACAGTTTGAAAATTGTTCGGAAGACAGGTGGGTAACCGCCTCATCCGGATTCAAACCATATCTCTCAGAAAGTTCTCTTATTTGTCGTTTTCTGAATATTTTCTTTAGAGCCGTACGCACGGGTAAATCGGGAAATTTCAATATAAAGCAAAGGAAATCAAAATATTTTTCTTTCATCCCAATACTTATACGAGGAGATTGTTTTTTGCTTATCTTCACCAAGGCCGACTGAACTGTTGGCGGCGGCATAAAACTGTCCGGAGGAACAGTATAGACCAGTCTCAAATCAAAAAACGTGTGGTAAAACACCACGTAAGGATTGAAAATATTTCTCTGAAAGAGTTTTTGAGCAGATTGTAATTGCATTACCAGGCTGCCTTTTACAAAAAATTCCACATTATGGAACATCAACGATCTAAGTATGTGCGACGTAATACCGTAAGGGATATTGGAAACCACTTTAAAACGTCTTTGAGGGATTGAAAACGTCCTGAAATCCGATTCAATAATAGTAAGATTTTTGTTGAGAGCAAACTTCGATCTTAATTTTGCAACCAGGCGGGGATCATTTTCAATGGCTATCACATTTTCGGAATGCCTGACCAGATGGACCGTCAGGAATCCCTTTCCTGCACCAATATCCAAAACCAGATCATTTTTTTGTATTTCGGCTAATCGGATAGAATCTTTGATCAAACCGCTGTCCACAGTAAAGTGTTGTCCTGTAAACCTTACAGGCACTTTGTTTTTTTTCATTGTACATTTCTTTTGGATGAATACTGCACTGAAGAGGAATCACAGAAAAGTGACAGACAGTATTATCCGGCAGAAATAACAAAACTGCGTTGTCTTAACTTAAAAGAAAGACACAGCAAAACAAAGACTATTCTCAGGACTGTCTATCACTCAGATATTGGTCCAGGGTCTGCTGAAATACATAATGTGTATATTTATTCTTGCAAATGTATATGATTTTCTTTAAAAACTGATACCTTTGATAGTAGATAGTTTTTTAATGCTATGCAATTGATAAAACGAATAATGATAATCCTTGTAAGCGCCGTATTGCTATTGATCACGGCAATATTCTTCTATATACGGCAACCGAAATTCGGAAAAGCGCCAGGCGGGGAACGGCTCGAACAACTGTATAAATCCCCGAATTACAAAGATGGACAATTCCAGAATATCCATCTCACACCCAATTTCACCGAAGATCATTCCCCGGTGAAGATTTTTTTTAATTTTCTTTTTAAGAAATTCCCGCGGACAAGACCCGTTGACGAAATCCCGTCCGTAAAGACCGATCTGAAAGACCTGTCTATCCACGAAAATGTACTGGTCTGGTTCGGTCACTCCTCTTATTTTATTCAACTCGAGGGAAAACGGTTTCTGATCGATCCCGTTTTCAGTGGCAATGCTTCACCGATACCCAATTCCAATAAATCATTCACCGGGACAGATGTATATTCGGCTGATGATATGCCTGAAATTGACTATTTGCTCATCACACACGACCATTACGACCATCTGGATTATGCGACAATAATGAAACTGAAACCCAAGGTCAGGCATATTGTCTGCGGTTTGGGGGTAGGTGCACATTTTGAATACTGGAAATTCGATCCGGAAAGGATCACCGAAAAAGACTGGAACGAAAGCATGCCCATTTCCGATAACTTCACCTTGTACACCGCACCTGCACGCCACTTTTCAGGCAGAAGTTTTTCAAGGAACAATACCCTTTGGCTGGCGTTCATCCTTCAGACGGATGGCTTGAAATTATATCTCGGCGGCGACGGTGGATACGACACCCATTTTGCCGAAATCGGGGAAAAATTCGGCGGATTTGATTTGGCGCTTCTGGAGAACGGTCAGTATAACCAGGCATGGAGAGCCATCCATCTTTTACCCGAAGAAGGGTTGAAAGCGGCAAAGGATCTGAAAGCAAAACGCCTGTTTCCCGTTCATTCCTCTAAATTCAGATTAGCCCATCACCCCTGGGACGAACCGTTAAAAACCATTACTGAACTGAATGATAAGGGGGATCGTTTACCTTTGGTAACGCCTAAGATCGGTGAAATTGTCTATCTGAACGACACGACACAGGTTTTCAGCAAATGGTGGGAAGGAATTAATTGAAAGTTGATCATCGTTTATGTAATGGAAGAAAATGCCACAAATCGATATGTATTTACCATTATAGTCCCGGTTTATAATGAAGTAGAGAACATCGGCCGATTAGAAGAAAAACTACAGCACTTCTTACCCCGGTCCCTCTGCCCTGCCTGTGTGCTGTTTGTCAACGACGGTTCCACCGATGGCAGCGGAGAAAGAATACACAGTATTTGCGAACGGAATCCTCATTTTTTCTATCTCGACATGAAAGAGAACGGCGGATTGAGTGCTGCTTTGAAAGCCGGATTCGATTACTGTTTTTCAGAATTTGTGGGTTATATGGATGCCGATATGCAGACCGATACTGACGACTTCAACCTGTTGCTCCCCCATCTGGTCGATTATGAATTGGTGACCGGCATACGCGCCGATCGTAAAGACTCATTCTTCAAGAACCTGCAATCGAAAATTGCCAACGGATACCGGCGGATGATGACCGGCGACGGGGTATCTGATACGGGATGCCCGCTGAAAGTGATGCATACTGTATATGCCAAACGTGTACCGATGTTCAACGGAATGCACCGGTTCCTTCCGGCACTCATTCTGTTGCAGAACGGCAGAATACAACAAATCCCCGTACGCCATTACCCCCGTATGGCGGGAAAATCGAAATATCACTTGTGGAACCGTCTCACCGGCCCTTTTATCGACTGTTTCGCCTACCGGTGGATGAAAAAACGCTATATCAATTATCAGGTGAACAACAGCAATTTAGGTTGATCTATGCAGGGAACAGCGAGTTGGATTTATGCGATTGGTTTTTTAGCACAGGCCTTTTTCTCGGCCCGGATACTCTACCAATGGATTGTTACCGAAAAAGCGAAAAAAATAATTTCTCCTCCCGCATTCTGGATACTGAGTATTTTCGGTTCCTATCTGCTTTTTATCTACGGGGTGTTGAGAAATGATTTTGCCATTATATTCGGACAATTCCTCGCTTACTACATTTATCTGTGGAATCTCAATATACAGGGTATCTGGAAGCGGCTGAACGTGGTGTTAAAAACCCTTCTTTTATTGACCCCGGTTATGGCCGCGGCTTTCCTGATGCGCGATATGGATGTCTTTACCGCCATTTTCTTCCGGCAGAAAGATATCCCTCTCTGGTTGCTGATTTTCGGTTCAGCCGGCCAGGTGCTGTTCACATTCCGGTTCATCTATCAATGGATCTACTCGGCCCATCGTCACCGATCAGTGTTACCAATCGGTTTCTGGATCATCAGCCTGCTGGGATCGGGCATCATCGTCGCTTACGGTATCTTCCGTCTCGACCCTGTCCTTATATTGGGACAATCGGTAGGTTTCGTAGCTTATGTCCGCAACATCATGATCGGTTTACAAGCAAAAAAAATAATGAGTTAATATGCCAATGTGAATAATGATGTTATAAGAAAAGAAGTCGAAAGTGGAGAAGTGATTGATTTAATGATTTTGAAATCTTGAATTTGAAATTTTAAATAATCGGATGAAGACTAAATACCTTTACTTGTTTTGGTTCATAGCGCTGCTTCCGGTCATGATCCTGCGGGACTACACTCCCAACAACGAGCTGCGCTACCTCAGCATTATTGATGAAGCTTTGCGCAACGGCAACTTTTTCACCTTCACGCTGGATGGCGAAATCTATGCGGATAAGCCGCCCCTCAGCTTCTGGCTGATGATGGCCGGAAAAGCCTTGCTGGGCAGCCACCGGATGTGGTTTCTGTCACTCTTATCGTTTGTGCCCGCCCTGGTGGTACTGATGACAATGGAAAAATGGGTGAGAAAAGAAAAACCTTCCGGACCCCAACCCGACGCTTTACTGATGCTGATGACCGGCGGACTGTTTTTGGGACTTGCCATCACCATACGTATGGATATGCTGATGGTCATGTTCATCACTCTCTCATTCTATACTTTCTTTAAAATCTACCGGGGAGAGGCGAAGAAAGGGGACGCTTACCTGTTTCCCCTCTATGTCTTCCTGGCTCTTTTCTCGAAGGGGCCTGTCGGCATACTGGTTCCGCTGCTTTCCACACTGCTGTTCCTGCTGTATCGGGGTAAAATCCGTACATGGAAACAGTATTGGGGCTGGAAGAGCTGGCTGATACTCCTGCTGGGGTGCGGTATCTGGTTCGCCGGGGTGTATATGGAAGCAGGAGATGCATACCTGCACAACCTGTTAGTGTATCAAACAGTGGGACGAGGGGTCAATGCTTTTCATCACCAGCTGCCCATTTATTATTACACCATCGCGATCTGGTATTCGCTGGCGCCCTGGATGTTCTTATCCATAGGGCTGATCATAGCGGGAGTGATTCGGAAGAAGATCCAAACGGAAACTGAGAAGTTTTTCCTTACCATTATCCTGACGACCTTCTTCATGTTATCGCTGATCAGCTCTAAACTGGCGGTGTATCTGCTTCCCGCCATACCGTTCTTTATCTATCTCCCGGCCATGCTGCTCGACAAATTCGATGAAAAAAACAGCTGGTTGCGGTTTTCCGTAGCTATCCCCGCACTGGTTTTCGTGGCAGCCCTGCCGGCTGTTTTCTATATGGCGGGAATCGATGAACTTTCTTATATTGCTGTACCGCTGGTCTATGCCGCGGCAGCCGCCACCTCCCTCGGCGGATTAGTGGTCTTATACCTGCTGTTCCGGCAAAAAGCACTCCGCCCATCTATCCGTGTGATGGCTTTCACCCTTTTATTGACGGTCTTTATCGCCGGATGGGCCATGCCGCAACTGAATCCTTATATAGGATGGAGCAAATTATGTAAGGAGGCGGTACGGATAGCCGAAGAGAAAAGAGCTTCCGAATATTATGTATATAAAATTTCACGGGCCGGAAGTATGGATGTTTTTCTGGAAAAAGAAGCTATGGTCGCTTCCAAAGAGGATATACTGAACGGCGCCCTATCCGGTCAACTGCTCCTGTTACCTGAGAAAGCACTGTTGAATAACAGCCGGATTCAATTTGCTATATCAGGCAAAGAGCAATATAAAACCGGTCCTTACCTTATTGTTGTTTTTTAATCGAATGAATATGAAGATATTGGTCACCGGCGCTGCCGGATTTATCGGTTTTCACGTCGTACGGGAATTGCTCCGGCAGGGATATGATGTGGCCGGGCTCGATAATATCAACGCCTATTACGATGTCCACCTGAAATATGCCCGTCTGGCCGAAACAGGTATAGCACGGAAAAAAATAAAAGAGGGTGAATGGGTACAGAGCAATAAATACCCTACCTACCGCTTTATCCGGCTCGATCTGACAGATGCCCAAGGACTTTTCACGCTCTTCCGTGACGAGCGATTCACGGACGTCCTCCATTTTGCTGCGCAGGCAGGGGTCAGATATTCCCTCGAGAATCCATTGTCGTATATCAACTCCAATATAGTAGGATTTACCCACCTGCTGGAAGCATGCCGCTCCTACCCCGTCCGGCACCTGCTCTATGCCAGTTCCAGCAGTGTGTATGGAAACGATACCCCCACCCCTTACAAAGAATCGGCCCGGACCGACCACCCCGTGAGCCTCTACGCCGCAACAAAAAAAGCCAATGAACTGCTGGCGTACGCGTATAGCAAACTCTACGGACTGCCGGCTACCGGTATCCGCTTTTTCACGGTTTACGGCCCCTGGGGACGCCCCGACATGGCGCCCTGGCTGTTTATGTCGGCCGTTACGGAAGGGAGACCCATCAAGGTATTCAATAGCGGAAAAATGCAACGGG
>ENA-UOOI01001182-UOOI01001182.1-fermentation-metagenome-genome-assembly--contig:-NODE-1182-length-28657-cov-4.896965_pt1 | contig 28657 bp, 24 predicted proteins | sample MGYA00245779_ERZ724027 | MGnify/ENA primary metagenome ERZ724027 (study PRJEB28704, sample SAMN03018318) | fermentation metagenome | biome: anthropogenic terrestrial biome; feature: soil; material...
TAGAACTTACAAAACTTGAATCTGGCGAATGAGTGTTCAAAATAACACAAGTTCATATTACGAATCAAACATACTATATTTTGTAATTTTAGCACTATAACGTACAATTTAGCGCAATTTCAATGTTTAACAATTCGCTATTTATGTTATAATATATACAGAAAAGGTAATCGGACCGCGTGGTGCGGTTGCCAACATAAGCGATTAATTAAATATAACCACTCTGCGGCTAGGCAGGGCGGTTACTTTTTTAGCCTTAGTAATATATCTTTACGACGGATATTATTAAGGTGATCAACGATACTACGAGCATAGCAGACATTATCATAAGTGATATTGCTTCATATGTAGTCATATCGTACCACCTCCCATCATAAGAAGAGGTGGCAGCCGCACTGCTTTCCCGATTACCTTATCCATATTATATCATATGCATAAGGCGATTGCAGAAATTATGAATCTTTCTGATTGGCAATTTATACCAACCTTATAACTGTATCCTTATCGAGTTCCTTCTCAAGCTTTTTCTTTATATCCCTCAAAAGTTCATCTATATCCGCTTCCGACTCTATGGTCTTTGCCCCGTGAAGAATATGGGCGATGCTGATATTCTTCGTTACTTTTGGTTTATATGGCTCAGACGACGGTTCCACCACGACACCCGGCTCCAGCTGTGCTTTCGGTTTCCTGGTGATTGCAATTTTTTGTATCTCGTCAAGGCTCCTCAGTTTGATCCTGTCGCTCTCTTCCTTCATCGCGATGGCTTCATAAAAATTATTTGAACTATTCAGCCTGTTCAAAAGATCTGTGTATCTCCCTTGAAACTTTTCAAGAAACTCATCCTTAAAATCATGCATCGAAAGTTCTTTTAATACGATTTGCCTGTCATTTTCAATTACATCCCTTACAGGCTTGCACTCTTGCTCAAGCAATTCCATAAATCTAACTCTGAATTTCTCAACAAGCTCGGGAAGCTTTTGTATCTCCGAATATGGCTTATCGCTCTTTATGATGCTTTTAATTTTTTTCGTAATCTCGATGGCGTCCTTATCCAGCACATATGTCTTGTTCTTTTCATAGATATTCAGCATGCCGACAGCCTTATCAAAATAATCCCTCTGGTTCTCGAAAAACTTCTTTACTTCAAATGAATCATCCCCATAGTCCAGCAGATCATCCTTACGATCCTGCAATGCCTGGAAGAATTCCTTTGAATCCTTTATGTTTATGATTTCATCAAATAACCTTTTTCCGCCGAGGAGCACATCTTTCCCGGGGTATTCATTTGTTTCATAGTATCCAAGGAGTTCATTCAACTTGTCTAATTCATCTTTAACAAGTCCCTTGAACCGTCGCATCAATCCGTCTTCATCCGACGGCAGGGCTGAAATGTTGAAGAGCTTCCGTGAAAGATCCCTTGCATTATTTAGCTCAAACACAGGGACCTTGATCCTCTTCTCCACGAGCAGCCTGTCTGCATAGTCCCTCTTGGTCATATATTTTACAATATTACTGTCGCTCTCGTCGAGATATTCAGAATTCAGCTGAAGCTTTATATCCTGGGATTTGAAAAGCTTTGCAGCAAGTCCCTCAATATCGATATACCTCCACCCGTAAGGCGCTTTGCCAAAATAGTTCAAGAGCGTCTTCATAGTAACGGGGATATGGCGCAGCGTATTCCTCTCCATAAAGGCATCCATCTCGTCAAGGGCGAGCTTGTTTTGCACATCGCCCGTGAGGGACATCTGCACTGTGTTGTCAGTCAGTATGCCATAAATGTCCCTTTGGGAATCCATGAATTCAGTTACATAGTTCAGCTTTGTATAAATGCTCTCGATAAGCGCCCTGAAGCCTTCGTTTATCCTCTCCTGCGGGCTCTTCTCCTTTATGTCGAGCATTTCGCCGTTTACAAATATCTGGGCCTGTTTCAATGCATCTATCAATAGAGCCTTTACCCTGTCTTTCCTCTGCCGTGCCTCGCCGCCCTTTCTTACCTTTATCTCTTCTATGGTATCGGTGGATTTTGAGCCGCCCTCTTGGCGGAGATAATTCTGTATCTTTAACGATTCCTCCATCTCTTCCAAAAAAGCGGTATTCGACGGCAGATACACTATCAGATTGTTTTCGCCTGAAGACATCATTTTGAGTTCTTCTCTTGATATCTCCGTACTCGAATCATAATAGGGGGTTATTATCTTGAGGCCTATTTCATTCCCCTGGTTGCCTATATAGTTCCTGTCGTCCACAATCTGATTGAAGGGGAAATCATAAATGGAGGAATAGCTGTATTTCTTATCGCTGTATATCTCGTCAAATATTATCTCGGAAACTTTTTGTATTATTTCCGACATATCAACTTTTACATTTTTTATCTCCTTGTTGATGTCCTGTTCCTCATTCGTAAGGAATGTATATTCCTCACCGTTTTTCTGAACCAGCGTCTCCCTTGTAAGCCTCTTTAAGGACTCCTCTATATTTTTCTTGAGATCTATCTTATCCTCGTCGATGCTCTTAATCATAAGCGTCGCAAGATTTTCAATGTTCGACGGTATTTCCTTGACATATTTTATCAGGAATAAAACTTTCAAAAGCTCCACATCAAAATCATTCAGCATGGAATTATCTTCGGCATGGATTATTACCGTCCTTATATTCGAATCCAAAAATGCCTCAATCGTATCATAAAATGCAGAAAAAGGTATAAGGGCCCCTTCCTGCTCGTTTTCATATTTCTGCACCGACTCCTGGAACGAGCTTAACATGGAGCGCTCACCTTCAGCCAGATGTTTGCCGGATGCGCCGTGCTCGCGGATGGACGTCAGCGTCTGCTGCATTAAATTAAACTGATACGGTATAAACGGGTATACATCTATGAAGTCTTCCGAATCCGCATACACCTTCTTCTCAGGTGTGCCAACCGAAAAAGCTATGAGATTTTTAAGTATCGCGCTCTTATTATCATAAAGGAGTTTCAGCGTATCCCTGGCCACATCATTTTTTCTTAGTATCCTCTTTTTGATTACTTCGTCCACATTGGCACTGGATAGAGTAAGCCTGGTGTCGAACCTTCCCTGAATCTTGGAAAAGTCGTTTCCCCTGACTTTTGTGACAGAGTCGATATCCTGCTGGGATGTCACAATAACCCATGCCCTGCCCTTGCATTCCGTGCCAAGGTCTTCGACAACTGTCTGAAGATTGAGCATGAGCTGGGAATTGTCGCCTATATACTGGCCTATTTCATCCACAAGGAAAACGACATGGTGGTTTTTGCCCTTGCTCAATATGTACTCCTTAACCCTCTTTGCAAACTTCTCGACGCTGAGGGTATAATTCTCCTCGGCCTTGTTGTACCAGCCGCGGGCTGCCTCCATGCTCATCCTTGTCGCTTTTGAAAGGGCCTCGACTATGGCATCCTCCTCATAATAAAAATCTTCCCTTGTGCTGACCCATGACCTTCCCGAAATCTCTTCGAAAGTTTTCTTGAACTCTTCATATGTACCGTCTATGTCCATCTGTCTCTCGATATCCGCAACCCATGGAATGGATCCACAGTAACCGAGCATATCGTTGAACACCCTCATGAATACCTTTACGATCGCATCCTTGTTGGACTTTGAATCCGAATCGCTCTTTGAGTCTATATTGAAAAGGATCACGTCGCAGGAAGTATTTCCGGCAAGTTTCATATCTGCAAGGACCATTGGATCTTTTATTTTATCGTCAAAATAATCGACCGCCCTTTTGCCATTCACTTCCCTATTTTCAAGAAGGTAAGCCAATATCTTCAGGAAGTGGGATTTGCCGCTCCCAAAAAAGCCCGATATCCATACGCCCATTTTATCGGTATAGCCTGTTATTCCCCTTTTATAACTTTCAAAGAAATCGCTGAAATATTTGCCGAGCTCCCTTGTGACAACATATTCGTCAAGTTCCTGATACGCGTTGCTGTTGTCCTCCTGCCCTATCTTGATTACGCCCTTTATTACCCTGTCTATATCCTTATAGAACATGTCCTTGATTTTCAAAGCAAAGCATCCCCCTTTACCTTTCTATGAGTTTAAACGCTCTGTAATAATTGTCATCCTTGATTTCATCCAGCAGAACAAGTTCAAGGCCGTCGTATGTTCCCGGGAAAAACATCACGACAGGAACTTCATCGATGGCGGAATGTAAATTATTCAATATCGTATGGGAGCGGATTATAGGCCACGCCTTTCCAACACCTGTTAAAAATACGATATCGCCCTTTGCAGTATTCTCTTTTATATATCGGATTATAAGGTCATTCTTATCAGTCAGCCTCAGGGCTTTTTTTGTGGCCTCAAATACTTTTTTGCTCCCCTTTGACTTTTCCATCTCCATGTTCTTCTTCAAATACCCCTTGGAGCCGAGAATCTCAAGGATCACTTCATAGAGGTCAAACTCTTTTATCTTAAAACCTGAATCGACGCCGTTTACCTTCTCTTTTACAAACTTTACATAATCCCTCACAACCAGTTCGTATTTCGGCTCGTAGTCAAATATGTAATATCCTATCTCATTCCCGAGCCCCCTGTTTTCCCTGAATGATTTTTTCTGAATTTCTGGTATAATGGCATCAAGCCTCTCAAAAATTGTCTTCATCTATATCTCCCCTAAAAGCGCCTTTAAATATTTTTCATCGCCCGTGCCGCTCAAATGCTCTTGGAACTCTTTGTCCATTACAGGTCTTAATATTTCACGAGTTCCCTTTTTTTCTTTTATAAGCCCTGTTTCATATAATATCCTCGAATATACCTGCTTTAATTTATAAAATGTGTAATCACTCCATGAATTGACTTTTTCGCTCTGTTCCTTTTTTCTTTCAAAGTATATATTGAAATCCGTATCTTTAAGATAAAAATCCTTAAGGATTATTTTCTCCCTGAATACCTCGTTCATAAATTCAAAAAATAACCTGTCGCTTTTCATTATCGAAATCAAAACAATTATCTTGCTTGACTCAATGCTCCCTTTGACTATTTTTTCAAGCATATAGCCGTCAAGAGTGCGAAGCCTTTTCAGCACGATGGATGCAATCTCCCTCTTTCGGCTTTCGGTATTCACCTGGAATATATTTTCATTTATTGATTTCAGCTTTATGTCATTATCATTTATCCCTTGAATCATAAGGCTCGCAGCCTTTCTTGACTCTTTGTAAAAGAACGGTCTGGATTTTATAGTAGATTTATATTCTGTATTTTGGTCCATATTTTTCCTTCCTCTTGGTCCGTTTTTATATATACATTATATCATTTTTATCACTATTATAATTATTTTGCATAAAAATGGGTAAATTTTTAAATATGATACCCTGCTGTATCTGGAAATGTTGGATTTTATATGAAAATTGTACTTGTTATTTTGGTTTTTAGGATTAAAATTAATATAAAACATATATTTGAAGGAGATAGTCAAAATGAATGAAGTTTATCAGTATTTAAAAGACTGCGGTACTTTTTACCTTGCAACAATCGACGGTGACCGGCCGAGAGTCCGTCCTTTTGGCGTAGTAGATATCTTTGAGGGAAAAATATATATCCAGACTGGAAACGTAAAGAACGTATTTAAGCAGATGCAAAAGAACCCCAAAATCGAGATCTGTTCCATGAGCAAAGACGAAACCTGGATGCGTGTTTCGGCAACTGCCGTAAGGGATAACAGAATCGAGGCACGGCAACATATGCTCGATAATAATCCGTCACTTAAGAAAATGTACGCTGCCGATGATGGAAACTGTGAAGTGCTTTACCTGAAAGATGCAACTGCGACCTTTTACTCTTTTACACAAAAGCCAAAAACTATAAAGTTTTAATCTTTTGTGTAATGCAGCCCTGAATCACGGGTCTGCTGCACAATGAACCTAATGGTTTATTGTGCAGCAGACCTTTTTTATACACAAAAAGCAAACTTCGGGTCCCGAAGAACCCGCAGTTCATATCAAACAATACAATGTCAAAATCAATATGGAGAACCCAATTTGAGACAGAGTAATCATATTATTTTTTAATAATCGATGCATTAAAAATATACAACCCTTTTTTCATCCGCCGACTGCCTTGCTTTCAGGCATGCTTCTGTAATGTATAACGAGTCCTCTGCGCTTACCATGCACTTTCCCTCTCCCCGCACTTCTTTCAAAAAGTCTTTAAAAATGCTGCCTTCGGGCATAAGTTCAAGCTCCCTGTATCCTCCAGCATTATCGCTCAACAAATATGCCCTGTTGTGCATAACTTCTACTATCCCCTTTGTCCCAACCACCCTGATGCGGTCATCGCCATGGGTGTCTGCACTCCCGGGGCGCAGGTAGTCTATACTTACAGACGCAAACACTTCATTAGACATTGTAAAATGGCATAACGCGGTCAGTTCCAGATCGCCATAGTTATTGTTATACATGGTCGAATGTGAAGCATAAACCGATTCAAACTTTTCTCCACTGAACCAGCGGACCCAGTCTATTGCGTGGCTTCCCACCCACGGAATGGTACCGCCATATGTAGAGCGCTTTTTGTATCCTTCATTGCGAAGGCCAAGCTTATATGATTTTTGCGCGTTTAAAAGCCTTACACTTCCCACAGCTCCATCTTCGACTGCTTTATGGGCTGTCAAAAACCAGGGGGAATACCTGATGCCGAACATGGCGACAAAACAAACATTGCTTTTTTTATATTCCTTCTTCAATAATTCAAGACCTTCAAAGGTTGTAGATACCGGTTTCTCAGTAAATACATTTATTCCACGCCTCAATGCTTCTATCGATACTTTGTCATTATTTCCAAAATAGCATGCAGCAACAGCAATGTCCGGCTTTATTGCATCAAACATGTCCCTAAAGTCGCTAAACCTTTTGGGCGAAAATCCTTTTGCTTCAACTGCTTTATATAATGAATCCATATCCATGTTTTCAGGGCCGGGGGCTATGCCTGCTATATACGAATCCTTATCCAGACCATTAAGTACATATCCATAATGCCCCGACGAGCCAACTATACATATCTTCATTAGATTCCATCTCCAGAAAAATATTTATAACCGATAAGATTTACCGGCTTTCCCTTTTTAGCCCAGCCTATGCCTTCCTCAGATGGGAGTTTCCAATCCCTGTAGCAGTCCTTTAGTACATCGCTCAAGCCTTTGACATATGTAACTTTCGTACTTTTATCCTTATTAATAATATTTTCAGGAAACGTGCCGATTTCCTTCATGGACTCCTGAGCTCCGTTTATGCATGTGATATGGGGTATCGATGCTTCAATACCGCATGGAATCGTACCTCTCCCATTCAAGCAATCCAGAACTGTCCGCAATTTTATTATGTGTTCTTCATTTGGGCTGCCATAATTCTTTACAGTCCCGTCATTAAACAATGCCTTTATCTCCCCACTGCCATCTTCAGATTCATATTCTACACGCGCCTTTTCAAACTCAAATATGAATTTGGGGGCAATCTGTTCGTCCACAGCATGGGATGCAATAAATAAAATCTCAGCTTCATTCTTTGTATATACCCTTATGGCCGCCGTATCATAATTTTCAATTTTATTGGCACGGTAAAGCTCGGCTGTCACCGATCCGGGGCAAGCACTTCTATCCTCTTCTTCTCCGAGTACGTATAGCATGTTGTGAAGATAATGTGCGGTAGCATTGTTTGCGACACTGTCGAGTATCCAGTTTCCCCTGCCGTCCCTCTTTTTGCCTGCCCATCCCCTTCTGAAATAGTTTTCGTCCCTGGGCCAGAGAACGATAGTTTTCAATCTCAATAGCTTCCCCAATACTCCATTCATTATATCCCGTTTTAAATTTTGTATTGCCTTTGTATATGACCATTGAAATCCAATTCCCACAAACTTTCCCGACTTTTCCTTTGCCTGTAGCATTTTAAATGCATCCTGAACTGTAGCGCTCACTGGTTTTTCACACAGTACATTGCTTCCTTTTGAAAGTGCATAACATGTTTGCTGACAGTGGTAATTTATTGGAGATGAAATAATGGCAAGGCCAGCATATAAATGCTCGTAAAAATCCTCAATAGAATTGAAAATAGGCACTTTCATTTCTTTAATCATATTTAAGTTTCTGTATCCTTCAGGTTTTGGGTCAACAACACCTGCTATTTTGATATTCTCTCTCCCGCTGTAATTTAATAAGGCATCAACATAATGTCTGCCATATCCGCCAATACCCACAAGTAAAATGGATATTTCTTTACCCATGTCAATACATCTCCTATATTTCCATTATTAAAATATATCCGGCAATCGACATATTATAAGAACTTCAATTCGTAATTTGGATTATGTCATATTGCGAATCGAAGTTATAAGAATTAGCCTCTAATTTTCCATGAACTTTTCCTTAAAAGACTTCCAAAGTTCATGTAATTGTTCTGTTCCTAACTGATTCGTTTTTGTATAATCAGCAGCGTTCATAACACGTGAATTAAGTTTAATATTTATACCTTCAAGCTGCATATAGTATTTTGCATTTATCGGATAGGATGCGCCTACGGCTTCTGATGTAGGTCCAAGAAAGTTCTGAACGATTTCAGCCTTCTCAGGTTCCTTGTTCCAATTTTGTGTTAGCCATGCATATAAATCAGGATGGAAGTTTCCCATTACGCCGCTGAAACCTGCCCCTCCAACTTTCAAGGATTCAAGCAAAGTTACTGAATTAGCATTGAAAATCTTTAGGTTGCTTCCCTTTACCGCTTCAATTTTTGCTTTTATTTTGTCAATATCACAGCATGTATCCTTTAAAAACACAAACCTGCCAGTTGAAGCGCACCATTTCAAAAGTTCCGGGGAAAGCTGGCGTTTATAAGGATATGGGCACTCATAAATTCCAAATACAACATCCGGCAGTTCAGTAATTATCTTTTCTGTATTCGCCTTCCACACATCATCAGATTCATTTTCATTTGCCATGCGGTTACTTACCAGTACAAATGCATCTACTCCGGTTTCCCAAATTCTTCTTATCTCATCAAGTTGGTCATGCATACCGTAGGATATGTGGCCTGATGCAACCACAGAAACACGCCCCTTGGATTTTTTCTTGACAAATGAGGCTATTTTCACTCTTTCCTCAAGGGACAAAAAGAACATTTCACTTGATTGGCATACGGCAAATAGACCTTGAACATTGTTTCTTACATACCACTCGATCATTTCCTCAAGTGCTTCATAATCAACTTTATTTGAATCTGTATATGGAGTAATCATAGTTGGGAAAACTCCACTTGGTATATTTTTACTCATGATTAATACCCCTTTCGTTTGTAATATTTATTTATACAAAGTAATATTTTTTATTATTGAATCCTCTCCATCAAGTATGTCTACAATAATATGAGTATGCTTTACCTCTCCCGGTTCGATAAACCTAAGCGTGCCCATTTCTCTTTCTTTGGATCTTCCAAGAGTCCTGCAATTGCATGGTTCCATACCAAGCACATAATCACCCTGGCCCATCATCTTCCATTCTGAAAGATTTGGAAGTTCATCAATATTAAAACTTATAGAAACCCCTATTTTTAGGCGGTTATTTATTGCCGAGCAATGCCCGAACCCCTTATCATCACCATTGCAATCATGAAAATATACTTTTTCGCTTATGTTATGCACAGGGCCTGTCATGACATTATAGTCACCGATATGCTTGTCGGCATATTCGTCAGCTCCTTTGATGGACTTTTTATCGACATAAAATTTACTTCCGTTATCAATCAGCGGAAATCCCAAATTCATATGGTATATAAGCATCAATGGTTTAGAAGAAAAACCCAGGTTTTCAATTTCATCATCTATATATATTTTGTTTTCGCCCATCTTCATGGATATTTTCCTAGTAAGGGAAATATTTTCACCAAAGACAATTGACTGTTTCATTTTCCCCGAAATAGCCATGTAAAAGTCGTCGTGGTCCCAGCTACTGCGGGAGCATATTTCATCGGCTGCTATATTGGATATCCTTCCATGAAGGCCAAGCTCCTCACCGTCATCCGTACATGGGGCTCCTGCATAGGTAAGGCCGCATGTAGTCAAAAGTCCGCCTGTAAAATTCCTAAGCATTCTTAACCCCTGTTCTTCGTAATATGAAGGCGACGAAATGCCGCATTTGGATATCCAGGCTAAGGGAATACCCTTATATGTACAATTAGCAATATCCATGCCCCTGCCTGGAAGTGCGGTAATTTCCAGCCCGGAACCGTTTTTCATGTCTATCGCAATAACAGAATCTTTTTTCCCTTCTTCAAGTCTGTATCTTTTGATGCCGGCAATCTGCGATATATCGCCAACCCTCTCCATAAGTTGCCTCTTTGACAATTCCTGTCCAAAAATATTTGCCATCGCTCACGCCCTCCCCATATTGTCATATATAATTTTTAATTACGCCTTTCTCCCGTTTATGGCAATTCTGTCAACAAGAACCACCATTTTCAACTAATTCATAAAAGTATCGCTTGTAAAAAATTGTTCTATTACAATTGTCGCGGCAGAAATGATATCCCCGTTTTCATGAATATCAGAACAATCTATATTGATTTTATGAATATTCTTTGTAATCGAAGCCTTTTCAACATTTTCCTGAATATTTTTCAGTAATATCCCGGGCTTGTAGTTTACATATCCTGTCAATACAACAGCTTCCAAGTCGAGTATGTTCATGGCATTTACGATTCCAGCTGATAGATACGAAGCTTCCATTTTAACAATATCGATAAAATTTTTTTCTCCGGCGAGTGCTCTATCGATGATTTCATTCCAGGAAGAAATGCTGCTATCAATTTTTTTAGCTTCCTCAAGAATAGCCGGGATGGATGCATAAACTTCAAGGCATCCCCTGTTCCCGCAATTACATTGCTTTCCGTTTATATTTATTGAAGTATGACCAACCTCACTGCCAAATCCATAAACCCCCCTATAAATATCATCATTGATAATAATTCCGGCACCGATGCCGCTGTCAACCACCAAAAGCATAAAGTTATGGTATTTTCTGCCCAGCCCGAAATATTTCTCTGCTAAAGCGAGCGAAGTAGAATTATTCTCCAAATAAACATGAAAGGGAAACTGCTTTCTGAATGCCTCTACCACGTTGATTCTCTTCCACATATTAAAATTAGGAGGATTTAATATCGTACCGGAGTAGATGTCGAGAGGACCTGGCGCACTTATACCTAAACCCAGGATTTTATTTATTTCAATACCATAGTCATCTATCATTTTTCTAATTTTATCAGAAGCAGTAGATAATACTTGAGCAGGGTTTATATTATTAAAATCTTCAATCTCGGTTTTTGTTATTATTTTCCCTTTCATATCGACCATTCCCAAAATGCAGTAGCCTCTTGAGATATACATCCCGATGGAATAGTAAGCGTCTGGGTTTATATCAAGAAGTATGGGTTTTCTGCCGATAGCTATCTCTCCAATCCCCGTTTCCACAAGAAGCTTTTCTTCTATCATCTCATCTATTATTATGGAAACCGCCGCCCTTGTGAGCCCTGTAATCCTTGCCACTTCCGCCCTTGATAAGGGATTTTTACGTATAATATTTAATATAAGTTGCTTATTTGAACTTTTCATGCTAGCAGCATTTTTAGCCTTCTTTTTCATTGCCAATTGATTCCTCCAAAATATACGGGATAATACCCAAAGTGATTTGAATTTCTTCACCTTTGGCTATGCTCTTAAATATTACTTCCATTATAAGGTGCATATTTTATACTTATACACTCTCCATTATATACAACTTGTCCATGGATTGATTTATAATTTTAAATATTAAGTATATAAACTGGAAAATGTATATTGCTGCCGCTATCATTATATACTTTCTCAAATGCATCGATTATTTCTTTGCCTTCCGCCGTCCCTGTCATACCGATCTTCTTTAGTACAACATTCGAAGCCAGATGTGCAAAAACCACTGCTTCATATTCTTTTGCACCCGCTGCCAATGCACACGAAAAAGCTGAAAGGAATGTATCTCCGGCACCGCAGATGTCTATTGGAAGCTCAACCCTATAGGATGGGATATACATAAGCTGATCTCTTCCTTTACAGTACAGGCATCCCCTTTCCCCCAGTGTCATGCAAACTTCTGCATTATTTGATATATTAAGCTTCAAAGATGCTGAAATCTGTTCGTCAATAGAACTGGTACCTTCCTTTTCTTTACTTATATACGGCTTCATTCCTTCAATTTCGTTAGGTTTCAATATAACGTTTCTATAAGAATCAATCCTGTTGCGGCTGTCTACCACGATTTTTATTTTTTTGCATAACACCTCGTTTATTTCCTTGATTACTTTTTCTGTTACGCATCCGAATTTAAGCTGGTCACAAATGCACAGTACATCTGAACTATCCGCGATTTCACCAAGATAATCCAGTATCCTTTCTTCATCTTCACTGGAAATCGGGGAATAATTATCAAAATCAATTCTGGGGTCTTCATACTCCGTATCTGAAATGCCTTTCCTCAGAGGCTTGCAATAACTTGGCGTGACCCTCGTACTGCTAAGTAATATTTTACTTGTATCAATATCCCTTTTTTTCAGTTCCTTCAGAAGCAGAGCACCCCTCCAGTCATCTCCTATCACCCCTGTTGTATATATCTTCGATGGTTTTAATGCTGAGATATTTGCCAGGGCATTTCCCCCACCTCCGGGAGACGCCCACTCTTCTACAACAGGAAGCGGAAAGTGAGGCGTTTCCCTGGAAAGCTCACTTTTAGTCATGTCTGCCCTCCAGTATATGTCAAGGCATATGTCTCCTAATAATCCAACTTTTATATCTCTGATACTGCGTAATATTTCCTTCAGCCTTCCAAGCGTCATTCCTTCTATCACGTCGTTATAGTTTTGTCCCATCCCTCTTCACCTCTGGCAGCTTTTCAATAAGTTTTTTATAAAGGTTTGGAACTGTTACTTTGTGATCCGCGCAAAAATGCCAGCCCTTTCCACCATTCATGGTAGGCCTGTTAACAATATTTTTTCTGGGCCTGTAATAATAGTTTTTATCATCATAGCCTATTTTCTCCCTATAATTTCCCAGGTCTACCAGATCAAAATTAGCAGTCGTGATTTTAAATGTAGGATAACCGAGATTCCTGGATATCGACAATGCTTTCAAAAATACTTCGGCACCTATTACGGCCGAGCCAAAATTTAAATATACACCGCCATCAAGCCTCGAGATGGAATAGCAAAACTTATGGAAGTCAATCCCGCAAGTTTTCCCGATGGCTCCAAAATCCGCAATCGGATGCTGGTGAATAATATCGGTCCCCAGTGCAATGCTGTACGTAGCAGGCACTCCATATTTATAAGCCTGGTACAATACACAATCATTTTTATAAGGAAACCTTTCGGGATACTTGTCCATATACACAGCAAGGCTTTCACCATATCCCATGCCAATTCGAGCACCGGATTGTATAGCTTCGTTCATCCATCTTCCAGTCTCTTCCCACATCCCGAAAGAGCCGTCTTCTATGGCTGTTGGAACATCTTCCGAAGTGCCTCCATTATAAGACAATTCAAAGTCATGTATGCTTACTGCTCCATTACCGCAAACATGTGTTATTAGATTCCTTTTTATCAATTCAATAATATATCTGGATAACCCGTTTTTAATTACATGGGCACCCATCGACCAGATAACCGGTCTGTTATTTTTCCTTGCCTCTACTATGCGGCTTATCAGTTCATCAAAATCCTTATCTTCCCATTCAGGTACAGGAGAGCTAATCGGATCAAGCAAATTATCAATTGTAACAAGATTTCTTCTATGCCTGACTGAATAAGTTTTAATATTACTAAAATCCAGTTGACCTTTTATTTTTACATTTTTATCAATCATAGCAATTCACCCCCGAAGTAAATATTCATTTTAGATTAAGCCAACCAATAATACCCTCAATATTGGTAAAATCCCCTACTATAATATTCGCACCAGCTTTTATCAGCCTTTTTTCCTTGACCGGATTTACCCCATAAAGCTTTTCCTCATTGCTGGCTACTCCAATGGTTTTCGCCCCAATCTGATTTCCAAGATTAATCTCAACCTTTCCGTCTCCGACAACCACTACCTCCTGCCCCTTTAACTTGTTATCTTCAACCAGCTTCTTAAGAACGGCCTCTTTTGAGCATGCTGCAACTCCTAAGGGTGCACCCTTTATCTCCTTAAAATATTTTTTAAGTTTCAGTACTTCTACCTCATTTAGCACATCTGGAAAATCCGTGCCGCTTGCCACATATATTTCTACTCCATTGCCTTTCAATCTATTTAAAAAAGCTTCGCTTCCCCTTATTAAGTAATCCTTGGGAGATTTTCTGCCTGATAAAATGCTTTGTTTCCTTTTATTTACAGATATCATTAACCTTTTATTGTATTCATTTTTATACCACCATGGGTCATCCTTAACTTCAGGATTCCTTCTATATCTTTTAATTGCTTCCACCAACCACTGCATCTGAAAGATAGTCTGAATTCCTGTAGATTCATCGATATAATTCCTGACTTCTTTTACAAGTTCATCATCTGCCGGCGTATCGCCCTCAATCGCTTCGATCATGAACGGTTCCATTACACTTTCCCATCCATATCTTAATGTGGAAAGCGTACCATCAAAATCAAAAACTGCTGCTTTAACTTTAACCCAGTCCTGAGTAAGAGGGTTTATAATATCCATATAAATACCCCTTTATCATATGCTTTTACATATTTTATAAAATTTTGGTCATACTTTGTAAACTCATTTAACAATTATACAATAACTAGTACATATTTTCAATATATAAATTTTAAATTAACTATTTTAAGAATTCATCAAGCCAATTATATGCTTCTTCTTTTGTTTCATCCGGGAAGGAATGACCTCCTGTGAAAAAAACTGATTTGAATAGATCGGTCTTCCCCAGTTCCATATACTTTTTATATGCAGCATCGGCTATTTCCCTTGCGCCATCTATGGGGAAAATTTTATCTTCAGTTCCATTCGTTATCATAAACGGCCTTGGTGCAATATCACAGACCAAATCACCGATATCGCCAATATTAAGAAAACCAAATGTGTACATAGCAAAATTATGATTGATATTATCCCGTAGTATAGCATGGATCTGGCTGAATCCACATGACGAAACGCCCACCTTTATTCTTGAATCATACCAAGTAAGCCATAGCGCTTCTTGACCGCCTAAAGAATGTCCGATTACTCCTATTCTGTCCTTGTCAACAAAATCCAGCGATTCTAGAAAGTCAATACCCCTGCAGAGGTCTGATATATATTTCGCCTGAAGTGTTTTCCCCTCAAGAATATATTTTGTAAATAGAAATCTTTCATAATTTTTGCCTTCCATATACCCGTTTTCCATTCTAATAAATTCTTGCGGCCTTCTATCTTCAAAACCTAGATGGTCGGGACAAAGTACAACATATCCTCTGAGACATAGATCAAGTCCATAATGATACATTTTATTTTTATTCAGACCTGCGGGTTCCGACTTGCCGATGTAATACTCATCTGCATGTTGATGACATGCAATCACAGCAGGTTTCCTTCCATCAAACTTTTTAGGTAATAATAAATATGCATTGATTCTTTCTTCCTTTTCCACATTATAACTGACAAGTTCAAGTATGTGCGTACCCCTATCACTGGACCAAATTATTTCTGGGTATATTTTACATTTTCCTGGAAATTCTCCAAGGCATTTAAGCACTTTGTCTCTAAAACTCATAAAAATCTCCATTCTGCCGCTGTCGCTGGAGGCACAAATAAGCAGCTCTTTTAGGCCCCTCGCTGATCATTGCTTTAGCTTCCCGTTAAATGCGTTATGATTCAATCAATGTCCCTCTAAATTTTGGAAGGGAACCGTGCCATAAAAGTTGTTTGCTATAAATGTATTTATATGAAAATTTCATAATTTCTATAAAATCAAACATTTTTATTATAATATAGGCTTGCTAAAATATCAACGCAGTCTCCCGCCAAGGGTGCATTCTTTGGATTTGAAGAATATTATTTCAATTGCTAAGCTCCGGTTCCCTAAATTATTTCAGTCAATATAAATCTTCCTATATCTTCGATTCGTAATATGAACTTATGTTATTTTGAACACTCATTCGACAGATTCAAGTTTTGTAAGTTCTAAGGCCAGCAGCCTTAAGAATCCAAGAGCTTTTGAAACTCGTTTCACTCAGACAATCAAAAGCTCTAAGGATTCTTATGCGGCAGCAGGCCAAGAACTTATCAAAACTCTCATAATGCTCATTCGTCGCTCAAAATAACATAATCCCATCTATGCCTGATTTCAAATTGCGAATTGAAGTTCCTATATATAAAATAATTTAATTTTTACTATAGGCCCCTCGAAATATCCCATTTCGGGTTATAAAACGGAAGTTTTTTTGTATCAATATTCGGAGCACTGAAAACCGGGCTTTCAGGTATGTTACCATCAATTGTTATATATTTTACATCCTCTGTTACAGGACAGAATGAACATTCGAAATAGGATTTTGATGTTTTCACCTTAACATATCGTTCTGTAGGAAAAACATCAAACTTCAAATTATAATCCTCACATTTAATACAATCCATAAGATTTTTAAACTCATTAAAAGAAGCTATTTCATTCTGGTCTCTTACTTCCACTGCAAAGCCGTTTGCCGTCATAAGCAATTCCCGTTTATCAAAATCTCTGGGAGTTCCTTCATAGTTATAAAAAGATACCATTAAAAAGTTTCCGACCTTTTCAACTTTTACAGCGGCCTTTCTTCCGTAATCAGTAAGCCCTATAGGCTTAAACCCCATATAAACAGGCCCATCCTTTATTATCACAGGAACGGGTTCTATGCTTTCGCCAAGCAGTCCATCCTCATTTGACACTTTCAATTCTGTCTCTCCAAGCATGATTTTTTCTACAACTCCATAATGTGCCGGGAACATTAATGACAGCTTTAGACTAGAGGTATTTTCTATCCCCCATAGTTTTGGTTTGTAAATCATAACTGCTGTGTTTTTCTCCTGAATCCCAATCTTTCTGCCTTGATCCAGAAAATGACAGGGTTTGGTCACCATACCACCTGCATAAGTATTTTTTGTATTCGGATCCTTTTCATTTATGATATATTTGCAATAAACCGATGCCTCATCCGACTGTTTTTTAACCGGTATATGCCTCCTGTAAAGGATCTGGAATGAATTTGTCTGTACACCTGTGGAAAAATCTCTTGACGACGTCCCAAGGGCATAGTTCTCTGTCATATAAGTATATATCCTTCCAGAACCTCCGGGATAAACATATTCGGGCATGAATGTTATCTCGTTGCGTGCGCGGCATTCTGTTGTCGCCTTCATAATATACGGGTAACTCTTGTTCAAAGCCGCTTCCGCCAAATAAACAGGGCAGTGATATTGTGTATTTGCCATCCATCCGCATTCGGACCGCATAAGGTCGATACCATTGTGTATAACTTCTCCTTTTTCTCCGGTAGGTGTTGAAAACAAAGTATTCATCGGATTGACAACCAAAAGCTCTCCAAAAATCATATATAATACATATCTCGCCTTATGGGTGTGGCAGACGCAATCAACTGTATAACTTCTTGAATAAGGGCCGGCAAGCTGATACATGTTTGGATGATAGTGGGACAGTAAATCTGCCCAGATGCGCTCTTCACACATGAGTGCATCCTTTTTTACGTTCTCATCATCAGTGTAATTCGCAAGATCTGCCATGCACTGAATAGGAATGGATGTATATGTGGGGCTGTTGTACTCGCTCAATACGCCTCTTCGGCCAAGAAGTGCCTTAAGCTGGCCCAGCAACTGCAATCCTCTCTTGTATACGTCATCCCTCCCGAACATTCTTCCGCCTATAAGGGCGATAAAAGTATCCATTGAAGGAAAATTGTCGTTAATTCCGGTAAATGCAACGGAAGGGTTTTTATACTTTTCAAATTCAGTTAATATGCTTTGCTCAAGTATCTTTATGCAATCGTTTTCCAGTAAAGCTCTAAACTTCTTTAATATTATAATGGACGCGTGTATATCAAAAGAATCTTCAATATTCCCATGTTTTTTAATCGTTCTTATGATATTGTTTGCTCTTTTTATAGCTTTCCTGTTCCTGGAACTAAAGTAAGATACACAATACCACAGTTTCTCTCTCTCAGGGAAACCAATACCCGGCAGAATATCTACCCCATGGAACTGGACCTCTCCCACCCAATTACCCTGCTCATCGAATTTGTCGAGAGAATATTCAACATTAAGATCAAATATCTTTTTTCTTATGTCTGCTTGTCCATCAGTATTATAAAATTGGTGATTACTCAATTTAAATCAGCTCCTATAAATAAAATTAATTAATTGAAACACATCTGCCAACCAAATGAAAATTATTATGAAATAATACTAAATGTCTTTATCTCAAAAGGTTTCACCTTAAAACTAAATGAATTGTCCTTTACCTCAATGACCTTTTCATTCCGCTCCATAAGGTTGCACTCATATACCGACTTAATATCAAAACCAAACTCAACGCTGGTAACTTCCCTGTTTCCATTTGATTCGTACACTCTCATAATTATTCCGTTACCATCTTCCGACGGCTTGAGAGCTTCAAGTATTACATTTTTACTGTTGATAGTTAATAAAGAAGCCTTATTTACCCTCTTGTAGTTTTCTTCATATTTTGTGTCATAAAATCTTACCGCCGTAACTACAGGCGAATTGAGCTCATATGCTCTTTTTACAGTTTCACCATGTCTCCAGTCTCCAGAATGAGGAAAGATTGAATACACAAAACTGTGTTTCCCTATATCAGCCAGGTGATCCGGATATCCAGTTCCTCTCAGCAGAGTAATGGACAGTGTACTTCCTTCAATGTCATAACCATATTTACAGTCGTTGAGCAGGCTTATGCCATAATCCCCCTCTGATATATCGACCCACCTGTGCCCGGAAACCTCGAATTTTGAAACTTCCCAGGGGTTACTTGGATAAGTGGGGCGTTCAATTGCGCCAAAACCTATCTCATATGTTGCATACGGGCTCATGACGTTCAAAGGGAATACCGCTTTAAGCACCTTGTTTCTCTCGTTCCAGTCAATTTCAGTATTGAAGTCTATTCTCGCCAGACTTCTATACATAATGATTTCCTGGTTGACAGTAATTTTTTCAGAATTTTTATAAACACATACTACTGTTCTTAAAGAGTTGTTTTCCTTTATATAAATCTTGTTTTTCCATTCGACAGATACTTGCCTGTCCTTATAATCTGAATATAAATTCCATGCATCCTCTTTCTGCGGACCATCCAGAAATAATTTATATTCATTTGCTTTTGATCCCTCTGCGATAACTTCTCTTTTATTGGCACAATCATACAGCCTGTTAAGCGTTCCGTTGCTATCAATCTCAACTATATATCTGGAATTGCTTATGGAAAACCTTTCTCCATAGCATGAAACCTTCGAAAATCTATTTTCTCCATCAGGCAGCGAAGTTTTCTTTTCGTCCTTTATATTTGGGAATCTTAAATAATAAGTCCTATATCCTATGGATGGAATACCTTCGGCAATGAACATGAGCAATAACTTCTGCCCTTCATTTTTGCATAAAGTAAACTCAACCGGCTTTTCTTCATCATCATACAAAGATATGCCCACATCACTTCCGATACTGCTTACATCAACAGTTACAATATCGGTCCTGAGCCATGAAAGCGAATTGAATACTATTATAGTATTCCCATTTGTGCCTGCAGCGCCGTCCATTACGTAAGACAATGCTGAATTGAGCATTTTTTCACTGTTTAAGGCTATCTGAGAATATATATTTTCGGCATCTTCATAAACTTCCCTTATTGAACTGCCCGGTAAAATATCATGAAACTGTAAAACAAGCAATTTCCTCCATTCCTCACTAAGTTTATCCCATACCACATTTAAACCATTTTTCTGGGCAAACATATTAATAATTTCCGTCTGTCTTAAAAGCTGTTCACATTTCCTGTTTAGCTTTTTTATTTTTCCTTCTGTAGTATAAGTGCCTCTGTGAGTCTCAAGATACAATTCCCCAAACCACACAGGCAGATTATCTTTTACATTTGCTGCAACATTGAAATAATCTTCACATGTCCCAAATTTACCGGAAGGGAGTCCAAATGATTTTTCCATTCTTTTTGCATACTCGACCATTTCATATGTTGGACCGCCACCCCCGTCTCCATTGCCATAAGGAAATAACACATAGTCCAGGGTATCTTTTTGGACATTTTCATCATCAGCATATTTGATCTGTTCAGGTGAAGGAAACCCATTATAAAAACTCTGTAACTTGGGTATAGTAGAAATTATTTCCGTACCGTCTATACCCCTCCATTTGAAAACGGTATAAGGGAATCTGTTCTGGCACTGCCAGTTGATTTTAAACGTCACAAACAGGTCAATGCCGCTTTTTTTAAGTATTTGAGGCATAGATGCCTGAAAGCCAAATGTATCAGGAAGCCAGCATACATTTGAAGTTATACCAAATTCCCTTTCAAAAAACGTTTTGCCATATAAAAGCTGCCTTACCAACGATTCACCGGATGTAACATTGCAATCGGGTTCAACCCACATGGGTCCTATAATTTCCCACCGGCCTTCGGCAACTCTCTTTTTAATTTGTTCGAACAGTTCAGGATAATATCGCTTCGTATACTCATATAATTGGGGCTGGCTGCATGAAAATTTAAACTCATGATACTGATCCATCAAGCTTAGAATGTTGAAAAATGTACGGCCGCATTTTCTGACGCTCTCTTTAAGCTGCCAAAGCCATGCAGTGTCTATATGTGAATGACCGACAAATATCATATTACCGTTTAAATTTTGTGTGCCGATAATATTTAATCCTTCACACAGTTTCTTGTCCGCGTCTATGACCATCCTTATATATTCTTCTCTTTCAACTGAAAGATCCAAATATCTTAACGATTCATCAATTGCCTTATTTACTTTTGCACGCACGTGTTCGTTATCAATAAGTGGAATAGATTCCCATACAATCTTAATGTCAAAGTAATATTTTTCTATATATTTATTTACAATAATATATTCGCTCTGGATGCATAATGGTTTGATACCTGATATTCCGTACCTTTTGGGGCTGTATAATTCAAGTCCAATCTTTACCTTTTTGCCTCTCAGGCTTTCGGGCACTGGAATCCTGTTATGGTTGGCGTCTGTTCCGTGATAAGGTTGTCCGTTGATTGTAAGCAAGCCTTCAAAGCCATCAACTTTTATAAATAGATAATCTTTACATTCTTCTTTATCATAATGTTGCTCTGGCAACGTATACTCTGTTTCAGTAAAAACAGTTGTACCGACTTCAATAGGTATAATACTCATAAGCGGCTTCCAATCGCTCAGCATATTATAGTGCTCAGGGCTTTCATATATAGCCGTCCTGTATCTCCAATTTGCAATGCAATCTGTTTTTTCCACTATTGAAGAATCTATTTTTCGAATATAGTTATCTATTATCATTTTATTCAAGTTTATCACCTCAGCCTATACAAAAACTAGCAAATTTTTTAATAATAATTGATCCCATGTATGATTTGCTCAATAGGGAATTTGCTATATCATCCTTTTAGCGAACCTACAAGAAGGCCTTTAGTAAAGTACTTTTGCAGGAAAGGATACACAGCAAGAATCGGCAGCATTGAAGCAATAATAGTTGTATATTTCATATTTACAGGAGTGCCTTGCTGAGCTGTCCCTATAATCATGTCTTCCTCTTCTATTACAAGCTCTCTTAGTATTACCTGAAGAGTATATTTCTTGGAATCGTTTATATACAATACTACCGGGAAATACATATTCCAGTAGTTAACTATATAAAAAAGAGTTATGGTTGCAATCCCTGGAATAGCCAATGGAAATACTATTTTAAAGAGTATTCGCATTTCGCTGCATCCATCAATTCGCGAGCTCTCTATTATTTCATCAGGTATGCTGCTGATGAAGTTACGCAGCAGTATCAGCTCAAATGTACCAATTAAATGAGTCAGAAATATCGCCGAATAGGACCCTACTAAATGTAAAGACATAATAACCAGATATTCTGGTATGAACCCTATACTAAACATCATAGTAAATAATACAAAATAATTAAAAAATTTCCTGAAAACCAAATCTTTACGGGACAAGGGATATGCCATCATGACAGTAAAAAAAACCGACAAAAGAGTCCCTGCTATCGTAATAACCACTGAATTTATAAAAGGCCTTATAATAGTTGCATTCTCTATTATAAATTTATAGTTGTTTAAAGTAAACTTCTTCGGTATTAATCTGAACTCCAGTGTAGCAAAATCAGAAAACGATAGTTGAAGTATATAAAGCATGGGCAGAATAATCGATAAAGCGAAAGCACCCATTATTAAATAATCAAAAGACATAAAAACTGCATAACCCTTACTTTTCTTTTCTACAACCAATTTTTTCACCTCTTTATTAACTTTAAGAAATACTACATAACGGCTTCATCGCCGTTTATCTTTTTAGTCAGTATATTTGCAATTATTACTAATATTAAGCTAACTAAAGCTTTAAAAAGGTTTATTGCCGTTCCATATCCAAGACGCATGTTTTGTACACCAGTCTGATATGCGTAAAGGTCCACTACATTTGCCACATCATAAACAATAGGCCTTGCCATAATCAGCACTTGCATAAAAATATTCAAAATCCCTGTAAGCTGTAATAACAACAATGTCGCAATCGTACCTGAAATTTGAGGAATAGTTATATTTATAGCTTGACGCCATTTATTGGCTCCATCGATTATTGCCGATTCATATAGCTGAGGATCGATACTTGACATTGAAGCAAGATAAATAATTGCATTAAAGCCGGCACCCTTCCATATGTTTGACGCTACAAGAATGCCCCTGAAATATCTGCTGTCCGCCATAAAGAATATCGGCTTCTGGTCCAATAGATTAAAAAGCGGCACAAGAAAACCGTTTGTTGGTGAAAGAGCAATATACCAAATGCTGGCAACAACAACCATTGAAATAAAATTCGGCAAGTATATGATTGTTTGAATTGTTTTACTTACATATTTGTTTTTCATCTCATTTAACAGCAATGCAATAATTATAGGAACAGGGAACCCAAAAATTAAATTCAAAAAGCTTATTATCAAAGTATTAAAAAATACTCTTATAAACTCTTTTGATGCAAAAAGCTCCTTGAAATTCTGGAGCCCTATAAACTTTACATCCGGTGAATCTCCGTAATTTGTAAACGCCCAGTATATTTTTTCGTAGGGCAAGTAACGTATTACCACGAAAAATATTACACCTGGCAGCAACATAAGTAGAAGGGATCTCTGTTTTTTTATTTTTCTTAACATCTCATGAAAACCAGTATTCTTATTGGATTTTTTTAACAGAGCAATGTTATTATCCATAATTTTCACCCATTTTTAATTAATTTTTAAAAAACAACATAGATAAACATGCAATTTTTATATAATCTATAATCACAAATATATTATAGAAAATGTTTTCATAAAAGCTTGCTTTAAAAAAGAGCAAGCTTTTATGAAAATCCGCTTTTGTTTTTTACTTCCCTAAAGCCTTATTAATCTTATCTAATATTTGCTGATATCCAACATCTTCACTCCACTTGTTAAATTCTTTAACAACTTCGTCCCATGTAATCTGCCCTAATACATACTTATCTGTCAACTCCTGCTTTTTGGTGTGTAGCTGCTCTTCAATCTTATTTACGTCATTTGCAATATCATCACTAAGTCCTATATGCTGAGTTGCTTTTACATATAGATTGTTGTTTTTATTAAGGAAATCATTATATGTCGTTTGAATGTCAAATTGTGCTTTTAAATCCCCTTCAAACTGAAACGGAGCTTTCCATTCCTGATTTAACCTCCCCGGGTAATTAACTTCAAGGGTGCCGGCCTTATTACCTGCATCGGTCGGTTTGTAAATTCCATTTTCTACGTTGTACATAATTCCCTTAGTCCCAAATATCGACTGTTGAATCATATCAGGATCGGTTACTACATACTCAGTAAAATACTTAATAACCCCGCCGGGATTTGTGCATGTTTTTGGTATAACCCATGCTGTGGCGCCTGTTGGTAAACTGGCTTGTATGCCGAAAGAGCCATTTCCATCTGAAGTCATAACAGGAGGAATGATTCCCCACACAGCTGTCGGTACCGCCTTTTTTGTTTCGGTCTGAAGCCTTGCATATATATCTCCCCACATTAGGATACAACCTGTTTTCCCAGAAAACCCTTTGCTCCTAACTTGCTCAGGACCATTAGTAACGTACTCTTTATCCATCAATCCTTCATCTACAAGCATCTTCCAGTAGTCCAAAACTTTCTCCTTGTTTTCTGTTGTCGTAAATCTGTCTACATACTTTCCGTTTTGGTCAGTTTCCCAAATACCAGCGATTCCATAATACATGCTTATAGCCTCACCGCTCTGTGTATTATGGGATCTTGTAAACGGCAGTGTATCATTCTTTCCATTGCCATCAGGATCGCCGTTTTTAAAGGCTCTCAGCAAATCGGCAAATTCAGTTGGATTAGTCGGATTTTTTAAATTTAGTTTGTCCATCCAGTCTTTTCTAACCCAAAAGCACATAAAATTCGGCATAGAACCATCATTTCTCGGAAGACCATATTGGTGCCCATTATATTCTGTTGTCTTTATTCTATCAGGATACTGACTGACAAATTTGGAATAAAAGGCTGAATTTTTTATATAATCATCAAGTGGCAGAAAATATCCCTGTTTTATCAAAGAAGCTTTTGGAAGCGAGACCACATCGGCTTTTTGGCCTGACATAATCATTGCTGTAACCTTGTCGTTCCAGCTGCTCTTTTCAGGCTGTATATAATTTATCTTTATGCCTGTCTTACTTTCATATAGTTTAATATATTCTTTGCCTGCTTCTGCATCCCACCCGCCTAGATTTGCGTCGATCACTGTAATTTCTTTTGGTTTTTCTACCTGGCCATTATTGGTTTCCGAATTTTTCTTAACTTTGCTTGTACACCCGGTAATGGTTGCTGTCATTAGTGAAGCCACTAACAAACATGTAACAATTTTTTTCATAAAAACTTCTACCTCCTTAGTTAATTTAATTTCAGATTAATATACATTTTTAATTTATGTTTTGTATAATGTAGAACTATGGGAAAACAAGCTATAGACTGTAGAAACAATCCTTAAAATCAGGGTTGTACCAAAAAACGTTTTGAAATTAGCAAAAACCAGTTATACAGTTTTACTATGAATCACTATCAACTGTAGAATCTTTTATTTATTATATAGAATTTGTATTATAGAGAATTGAGTCACTAAAATAATGTCAGAAGCAAAGGTAAAAAATTCAACGCGTAGAAATATTAAAAGCAAGTATTTTGGTAATCATTTCATACGCCTGTATAACAAACTTTAGACATAAATCTAAAATTTTTATAGCTTGAACTAATCCCTCTTCCCCCTTTATTTTTGACCTTACCAGCATGCTAGACTAAAATAATCTCTTGTCGACATATTTTAAGTATATATTATTAATATTATTTAGTCAACTGATTTAACAATGTTTTTACTAAAAATTTAAAATAATACGAAAAAGATAACAATATCCTAAGTTTAGCACAAATATGAAACATAAAATTGGATTATATTACTAAAGTATATCCCCATAAAAAGCAAAAGTGTAATATTATATGATGTCTGCTTAATCGACAATTTGAATGACATAATTTTAAAGTTAAATTTCCTATGGTGAATAAACACATCTGAATTAGTTTCCGACTGTTGACGACTAAGATTGGCATAAAAAAATGGGGTAGTGATTGTCACTTACCTACTGCCCCATTTTTCATCTAAACAAACAATTACTGATAACGAATCTCTTTACTAAAGCAAACTTATGTATATTAGGATATAAAGAATCCGACTTGTTGGCACATCTGAAATACTGCCTTATCGACCCTCCATAAATTGTAGAATTTCTCTCTTGCTCTTGATACCTGTGGAGGCACCAACCTTCATTACACAGTGGGCACCGACCGCATTGGCAAACTTCCCGCATTTTTCAAGATCCCAGCCATTTACGAGCCCGGTTATGAACCCGGCGACAAAGGAATCCCCTGCCCCGTTGGTATCTACGGCGTCAACCTTATATGCATCTACATAATGCTCCTCATTTTTGTTTTTTATATAGCAGCCTCTCGAACCAAATTTTATTACAACATTCAAAACTCCTCTCTCCAGGAAATCAGCAGCTATTTCCCTCTCGTCCGTCTTCCCGCTGAGCATCTGTGCCTCTTCGATGCTCGGAATGAAGAGATCAAGATATGGCAGGCATGGGCCGATTGTTCTCATCCACCGTCCGGTGGAATCCCAGCAAGTATCAAGTACGGTATATTTGCCCATCTTCTTTGCCCTTTTGAGTATCCTTGCTGTAGGTTCACCGTCAAATGACGGCATTAAAAGGGAACCGGCCACGAAAAGCACATCGCATTTTTCGATGACACTCATATCAATATCGCTCTCCCGGAATATTCCATTGGTTCCAAGGCAGTGTATGAAACTTCGCTCCCCATCGCTGTTTGAAAGCACAAGGGATACCGACGAATTTGTCTTGCCAGTCCTTCTTAACCCATTGGTGTTTACCTTCTCCTTACTCAGTTCATTGAACAGAAAGTCTCCAAAGCCATCATTTCCTACAAGCCCTATGATTCCAACATCCTCGCCAATTTTAGCAAGGTCTATCGCCGTATTTGCCGCACATCCTCCGGAATGGAGCTCCACCGTATCAACGAGGGATAGCTTTCCTTTATCAGGGATGCTGTCCACGGGTTTTGCAATTACATCGACAACAAGAATACCCAAACATACTATCTTACTCATCTGTATCCCTCCATCAAGCCCTTCCGCAGCTTCCGAAAATGTTTAGATGTTTCTTTACGACCTCATACGTACCTTCAATTATTGAATCCATAATTGAAAAATAGTTTCGGTTTTTGACTTCGCCCCCGACCACTGATTCAACATGTTTATATGAACCAAGCTGTATAGCAGTACCAATATTCACTTTGCAGATACCGTTCTTGATACAGCGTTTGAAATCTCCGGCACTGATGCCGGAACCTCCATGAAGCACCAGGGGGATATCTATCGAATTTCTTATCTCGGCAATCCTGTCAAATCTCAAAACAGGAGGTTCCCTGTATTCGCCATGTAGGTTTCCAATGGACACAGCCAGTGCATCGACTCCCGTTTCACGGACAAACCTCACAGCTTCATTTACGTCTGTCAGTGTATTTTGAACATTTGCAAAGTCTTCCTCTGCATTTCCAACCTGTCCAAGTTCCGCTTCCGCAGTAATTCCTGCCGAATGTGCCAAGTTGACTATTTCCTTCGTAAGCCTTATATTCTCATCAAGTGGATTGCTTGCCCCATCAAACATGATGGAACTAAACCCCAGCCTTACTGCTTTTTCTATATTATTATGGCTTGTACCATGATCAAAATGAACACATACAGGTACATTTGCTCTTCTTGCGCCTTCCAGCATTACAGGCGCCATATACTCAAGCGGTGCCGCAGGAAGGTGCACCTCAGCCAGTTGGAGTATAATAGGTGAATGCATCTCCTCTGCGGCTTTTATGGCTCCCCTGACAGTCTCAATGCTGAGTACGTTAAATGAGCCAACCGCATATCCATTTTTTCTTGCATCTCTTAAAAGTGGTTCCATATTTACCAGAGTCATCTTTACTGCCCCCTATTCTGTTATTATTAGCTTTATATTGTTTTTGTCAAAATAACATAATCCTATCTATGTCTGATTTCATATTACGAATTAGAGATATATAAATCTATTTATCTTGGATTTCAGGTATCCTCTTTATCCTTGGGTCTGTAAATATATCTGATTCATCACGGCTCTTTGTTGAAAACTCCGATACAACCGCGCCATCCTCCCCCGACTGAAACCAGTGAAGGGTATTTGGCTTAATAGTGTACTGATCCCCTGGATTTAGCTCTATTTCATGGAAAACTGTATAATACTTCTCATCGCCGGATGGTGGATTGCATTTTCTATTCAGCATCTTATCACCGTTAACATACAGATATACCTTCCCCCACCTGCACCTAAATGTCTCTTCCTTACCAAGCTGACCATTTATTTCAGGATGCCTGTGCTCAGGGCATGTCTGATGAGGCAGGAGCACCATTTCCTTGGCGCAGACCCTCTCAGTATTCACATATACAACCAACTGAAGCCCTGTTCTGCGAATGTCATTTAAACCGAAGTCAGCCACTTCAATATTTTTTCTCTCATCTTTGGTAATCACTATATTTGCCCTTTTGTAATACTCATAAACTTCATCTTGAATCTCTCTGAATTCCTTAAGTTTCATTATAACTCCCTCCTTGTTAATTTTATCTGCATCTTCAAAAACAGCAAATTCTAGGTAAACACATCTGGCTTATCCGCTATCGAATAAATAAAATCCAGTTTGCTGTAGACATCGACCATATACTCTGCATTTTCCTCAATAAGCTTCT
>ENA-UOOI01001183-UOOI01001183.1-fermentation-metagenome-genome-assembly--contig:-NODE-1183-length-28643-cov-3.036309_pt1 | contig 28643 bp, 25 predicted proteins | sample MGYA00245779_ERZ724027 | MGnify/ENA primary metagenome ERZ724027 (study PRJEB28704, sample SAMN03018318) | fermentation metagenome | biome: anthropogenic terrestrial biome; feature: soil; material...
ATTGTAGGCTGTGCGGTCCAACAGGATAAAACCTCTATGAATGTTGCAAAAAATATAGCCGTGCGTGCAGGGCTTCCGGAAAATGTGGCGGCGCAATCCATCAATAGGTTTTGTGCTTCGGGCCTTCAATCTATTGCCCTTGCAGCAAATGCCATTGCCGCAGGGCAGGGTGATGTAATTATTGCCGGGGGTGTAGAGGATATGACCAGCACCTTTAAGCCCTATCCGGTGGAGTTTTGTGAAGAGTGGCTTTTGGAGCATGCCCCGGGAGCCTATATGCCAATGGGAATCACGGCAGAAAATGTGGCAAAAAAGTTTGGAATTACAAGGGAGGAGATGGATCGCTTTGCAGTTGAATCACACCGCAAGGCTAAAGCAGCCAGAAATGGCGGAAAGCTTGCGCCTTCTATCATTCCGGTTAAAGCCATGGATCTCCATAAAAACGGTAAGCTCATTACAGAGGATGAAGGAATTCGCGAGGATGCCAGCATAGAGAGTATGAGTGCGCTGAAGCCTTGTTTCCTGCCTGAAAAAGGAACTGTAACGGCGGCAACAAGCTCACAGACATCGGATGCGGCAGCTTTTGTGGTGTTGATGTCGGTTCAAAAGGCAAAAAAATTAGGGATTAAACCGATTGCCAGTTTAGCTAACTTTGCAGTGGCAGGCTGCGACTCCACAATGATGGGAATTGGGCCGGTATATGCGGTACCTAAGGTAATGGCACGCTCCGGATTAACGGTTGAGGACATGGATACGATTGAAATCAATGAGGCCTTTGCCTCACAATCGATTTACTGCATTAAGGAACTAGGCTTTGATACACAAAAAGTTAATCCATATGGAGGAGCCTTGGCCTTAGGGCATCCATTAGGAGCCACCGGTACCATATTAACCTGTAAGGTATTAGATTATCTTAAAGATAATAGGAAAAAATATGGCTTGGTAACCATGTGCATAGGTGGCGGAATGGGTGCTGCGGGCATACTGCAAATGCTATGACACTAATTGGATAATAAGTAAAAAAATATAAAGTCTCTCGTGCTGCCCAATGGGCAGCATTTTCGTTTTTTTCCATGGTTACTGAGCTTTGTTGGTACCTGCTCTCAGCGGTATTGACTTTAAATAATACATAAGATATATTTATAGTAGTTAGATTATTCAGTAATTTATGAGGAGATAAATATGGATACAGAGCAATTAAAAGCTTTTCTGTCAGTAGCAAAATACCAAAATTTTACTAAGGCATCCCAACATTTACATATTGATCAGCCGGCGTTAAGCAGACAAATATTAAAATTGGAAAATCAGCTAGGTGTCCAGCTTTTCATCAGAAATAATAGATCGGTTGTTTTAACGGCTGCAGGGGAAATCCTTCAAGAGGAGAGCCCATGGATTATTAATGAAATAGAGAATCTTGCGGAAAAAATCAAAAATGCCGGCAAAGGTCAGATTGGCGAATTAAAATTAGCCACATTAGGAAAAATGTCTGCTTTAACGGCAATCATTTCGGAAGTGCAGACAAATTTCCCAGATATAAAGATTCAATTAGAAAGCTACAATTTTGAAACGATCAACAGCTTGCTGATTCGCGGCAATATTGATATTGGCGTTACATTTGAATATGCGGTAACGGATTTAAAAGAAGATTTGGATTGGAAAGTCCTCTTTCAAGAGCCATTTTGCCTTATCGTGCCAAAGAAAAACAAGCTATATCAAAAAGAAGAAATCACCTTAACCGATTTATCGGAACATAAAATTATTGCGTTAAAGACAAAGTTCAATCCTAAATTCTATTATCAATTATTTAATCAAAGAGCGTTATCTGGAGAAATACAATACAGCTTGGCATCTAATATGGAATCTCTGATATTGCAGGTTGATGCAGGGTTAGGAATCGGGCTTACCCCCAGATTTATAGCAAATAATATTCATGATTATGACTTTATTATAAAACACGTCAGTGATTTAAACATGCAGGAAAAAGTAGTGCTTGCCTGGAATAAAAGGAAATATAATCCCATTACAAAGAATTTTATTACCTGCTGCGCCAAAGTGTCCCAGTAATTAAAAAATGAATATTTCAAATCGATTAAAACCCCTTTTAGAGATAAATGGGTTTCATAGATCAGATTAAAAAATCTAACATATGGAATCCGTTTAGACGGTCTAATGAAAGGGGTTTATTTTGTCATAGAGAATAAGTTCGTTTTTATATCCTTCAAAAATTTTAACCGATTGCACAGACATTGATTATGTGAATTTAGCATTTTTCAATGTCAAAGCCCTATTATATACTTTAGTCGTAATAGATGATGCACGGAATGAGCTAGAAAACGAGTCAAAATTTTCATCTGAGGATCGGATTTATAATTTTAGGAGGTTTCTATGAACAAAATTACCAAATTTTCAGCATTTGCTATCCTAATGGTTCCAATGGTATGGAACTTTGAAGCTGCCACCGTCGGGCCAGCGTTAGGTTCTTTGATGCAGGCATTTCCAAATGAACCGGCTCTAAAGATACAACTAATAAGCACCTTGCCCTTTTTAGCTTCGGTAATCTTCAGTGTAATATCGGGAAAGCTGGCTAATTTTTTTGACAAGAAAAATATAGCTGTTATTGGGCTTCTTATCTATGGAATCACAGGAATAACGCCGGCATTTGTAAACAGTGTTAATACGATTTTAATATTACGGTTATTAACTGGAGTTGGAGTGGGATTGGTTTTGCCTTTGCCCAATCAAATTATTGTTGAACATTATGAAGGGCGGGAAAGAGAACGAATGCTTGGGCTGGCTACTTCCACCTTTAATTTTGCGAATGTAGTGATTAGTATTTTAGTAGGAATCTTGCTTGTCAGAGGCTGGCAGATGGCCTTTTATTCGTTCTCATTCATCTTCGTGGTATTGCTCATCGTTGCCATTGGACTTCCAAAATCCCCTCCAATCAAAACAGATGAAAGGAATAATGAAGTAAGAGAAAAAGTTAAGCTGCCTAAATATGTATATGCCATGGCACTGGCAATGACCTTAGTATGGATTGCCTTTGGAGGATTCCAGCTTACGATTTCTATGTTTGTTACAAAAGAAAGGCTGGCACCCATCTACATGATGGGTATATTCCTTGCTGCTCCGGCATTTGGGAGTATTCTCACCGGAATTATTTTTTCAAAGTTAAATAACTGGTTGAAGCAGTATTATGTTTTTTCGGCCATGTTATGCTATGCGGCTGGCTTTATTTGTATGTATTTGTCACAGGAAGCAACCCTAATCATAATCGGAACGTTGCTGATTGGTATCGGATCGGGAGCTATGGTACCATATATCTCCAATCTGACCGCCATACATGTCAATGAGAAACAAAAGGACTTAGCATTTGGAATCGTTACGGCATGTATTCATTTGGGAGGTCTTGTGTCAGCATTTATTTTGTCTTTTATCATGCAATTAGGTCATGCGACTTCTTATCGGTTTATTTATATTACATATGCGATTGCGCTAATCCTAGTAGGTGTTGTTTCTTTAATAATAAACACGAAAAAAAGAAAAGTGAGCGCATAAGCGGGCATATCATTTTTGCTTACTTCATGGTACAATATAAACGCTTGAAGGAGGGATTTATATGCATAAATTATTACAGCTGCAAAGCGCATTATTAAAAGAAATAGATCACTATGAAAAGGTTGTACCGCAAAGAGATCAGCCCATAGACTGGGAACGGGTACACCTTGCAAGCTGTGCGAAGCTAGGGTATCTGATGGCGGAAGAACGGGGCGTCGATCCGATTCTGGCAGCCTCTGCCTGTTCCATCCACGACTATGGAAGGATCATCACCGGAAAGCAGGCAGGTCATGCGGAGGCAGGTTATATACCCGTTCAGGAGTTTTTGAAAAAGACTAAGCTTTTTACAGAGGAAGAAATAGAGATGTTGGCTGTTGCTGTGAAAAATCACAGTAAAAAAAGTGAAGTCGGAAGTCCTTTGGAGGAAATCGTTAAAGATGCGGATATATTAGATTTCCACCAATACGGTTACGATATGCCGAGAGCAGAACAACAGGCGCGTCTGGAGCGGCTGCTCGCTAAGAAGTAGGATCAAGAGATATGGAAACAATAAAGGTGCTGTCCGGTTCATGGACAACACCTTTTTTAAATAATACCGTACCGTCTGTTTTGACTTATGCCTGAAATGTACTGAATTTTTTTGTTGCATTTAAATATTTCATTAGTATGCCGATGTTTGCGTAATAATAGGAGTATTTATCCTTGCTCTGTGACTGTACCAGTTCAGCCTGCACTAATTTTTTGATATGCTGTGAAATAGTTGCCTGAGAATAATCAAAGGCGGCAACGACGTCTTTATTGCAGACCGGTGTACGCTCCTTGTTGCACTGCATAATGTACTGATATATTTTGATTCTGGCGGGATGCGCCAAAGCGTCGGAAACCTGAGCGACCAATACTATTTCTTCTTCCTGCATATAGTCCGATTCTTTTCTTAATCTCATAATAATTCTCCTTGTGTATTGTCTATTAACAATACACATTTTACTATGGGAAGAAGCCTTTGTCAATCCGAAGCTTCTGTAGTATATCCTTTTTAATTTGGAGCAGAATAAGAGATAAAGTTTTAATTTTAGAGGTGAGTAAAATGCCAAAAGACAGTCAGCCGGACAATAAAAATGCGCGAATGAAAAAATGTAATAATCAGACTCCAATTACAAAAGAAAATCAAAATCAGAACCGTAACGCTAAAAAACAGTCTATAAAAAATAACGATGTTTAAAATTTCTTAAATATCATTTATAAAAGAAATAGCAGGATAAGTGCAAATTTATTTGCACTTATCCTTTTTTTGCGATAGAATGACATTAGATTTCCATTTATTTTTACAGAAACAGAAATATTTTTTCTACTGTGCAAAATGAAGAATGCAGAGGTGCAAAATGAACGCGAAACAATATGAAAAAATTGTACAGGAACTTGCGAATATTATTGATGAGGGGATTCACATCGTCAATACGGATGGGAAGAGCATCATTTATAATCAAGCCATGGCAACCCTTGAAAAGACCAATCGAGAGGATGTGATCGGCAAGCCTTTCCGAGTTGTTTTTTCTCATATACCGGAGGGAGAGAGCACGCTTTTGAGAGCTTTAAGGAGAGCAGAGCCGACGCCCAATAAACAGCAGACGTATCTGAATCGGTACGGAAAGGAAATCACGACGATCAATTCGACGATTCCGATTATGGACGATTCGGGAGAAGTGGTGGCAGCCCTTGAAATCGCAAAGGACATAACCAATTTTAAAACTATGTCCAACACGATTTTAGAACTTCAGAGAGAGGCGATTCCGGAACATAAAGTAACCGAACCCAAGATCAGAAAATACAGCTTCAAGGATATTATTGGGCAGAACAGGAGGCTGAAACATCAGCTGGATATTGCGGCCAGAGCCTCTAAAACCGATGCTGCCGTGTTCATATATGGGGAAACCGGAACCGGAAAGGAATTAATGGCTCAGAGCATTCATTTTAACAGCAGTAGAAGGAATAAGCCTTTTCTGGCGCAGAACTGCGCGGCACTGCCGGAAAGTTTGCTGGAAGGGATTCTTTTTGGTACGGCCAGAGGAGGGTTTACAGGAGCCGTAGACCGGGCAGGACTCTTTGAGCAGGCTAACGGAGGAACACTGCTGTTAGATGAGATAAGTGCCATGCCTTATGAATTGCAAAGCAAATTGTTGCGCGTTCTGCAGGAAGATTACATTCGGCGTGTTGGCGGAAGCCGAGACATTCCTATTGATGTCAGGATTATTGCTACGGTCAATGAAACGCCGGAAACGCTTATAAGAAACGGCTTGCTCCGGAAAGATTTATACTACCGTCTAAATATTGTAAATATAAGCATTCCGCCTCTTAGAGAACGCAAAGATGATATTCCCATACTGATAGAACACTTTTTGGAAAAGCACAACAGCAGGTTTCAAAAGGAGCTATGGATGCTTTCGGACGGAGCCTTGGAAAAGCTTGAGAATTATGACTACCCCGGTAATGTGAGGGAACTTGAAAACCTGATTATGTCAGCCGTGTCCCTGTCCGATCGGGAGCATGTTCTAACAGAAAAATATCTTCAGATGCCAAAGGAAGCAGCCATTGCCAATGTAGGAGCGGACTACGATCCGGAAGAAATGAGCATAGACCAATATCTCGAGTCTTTAGAGATCAACATTATCAAGGAAAAAATGGCGGATTTTGGCGGAAATATTTCTAAAACAGCCGAGGTGCTCGGCCTTAAAAGACAGACTCTGCAGCATAAAATAAAAAAATATCAGATTTAAGAAAATAAGCGGAGCATGATTGTACAAAACCAAGAAGAAACATAGCATGATAGTAAAAAGTGCAAATATATTTGCTTATTTGGCGCAAATATATTTGCACTTTTATGAAATATTACAGAAAATTTTACAAATTCAAAGAAGCTAAACCGTTAAAAAACGACAAATGTTGGAATTTAGCCACTTTTTTTAATTGGCACGAAGCTTGCGTAACATATAATTGTTGCGCGGGTAATCTGAAAACCTTTCAGATGATCCCCGGCCATAAAACTTTTTAACTAATTAGAATAAATCTAATATTTATTGGAATGAAAGGGAGAGTAAGTTATGGAAAATGTAAAAGTAATTCTCTGGGGTCTTGGTGCCATGGGCGGCGGAATCGGAAAGATGATCACGAAGAAAAAGGGCATTGATATTGTTGGTGCGATCGATATCGGCGCTAAATTAGGAAAGAGCCTATATGATGTCGTTCCCGGCATAGAAAGAGGAGACAGAGAAGATGTCATTGTTGGCACGGCTGAAGATGTGATTAAGCCGGGTTCTGCTGATATCGTAGTTGTATGCACAGACTCTTTTACAAGCAAGGTATATGACAAATTGGTATTTGTTATGGAAAGAGGAATCAATGTTATCACTTCTGCAGAAGAAATGGCATTCCCTCAGGCTCAGGAGCCGGAACTTACAAAGAAATTAGATGAAATTGCTAAGAAAAACAGCGTAACCGTACTTGGAACGGGAATCAACCCTGGCCTTATCATGGATCTATTAGTAATTTTATGGACAGGTGCCTGCGAAACAGTAGACCATATCGTATCCAGAAGAGTAAACAGCTTATCCCCATTTGGACCTGCTGTAATGGAAGAACAGGGAATCGGTATGGAGGTCGAGGAATTCAACAAGAGAAAAGCAGACGGAACGATGGCTGGCCACGTTGGTTTTGCCGAATCCGTAGGAATGATTACCACAGCTTTAGGATGGAAGCTGGATAAATTTGAACAGGATATGGAACCAATCGTAACAGATGTAGATAGAAAATCCCCTTATGGATTTGCTAAGGCAGGGCAGGTTGCCGGCGTAGCAATGAAAGGCTGGGGCTATGTTGACGGAGAGAAAAAGATCGAAATGGATCACCCTCAGCAGATCGAACCAGAGCAGGTTGGTGTGCACACTGGTGACTATGTAGAGATCAAGGGAGTTCCGCCGGTAAACATGGCTAACACACCTGAAATTGAAGGCGGAATCGGAACAATGGCTATGATTCTTAACACCATTCCACATGTAATCAATGCAAGACCGGGTCTAAAGACAATGATCGATATTCCTGTTCCTAGAGCACTGATGGGAGACGTAAGAGATCAGATCTGCGAAGAATGCAAAATAGTAAAATAGTAAGCTATTAACGTTTAAAACGTTTAATAAGTCGAGTTTATGGATAAATTATTTATGCTAAACAGTATTAAGTAATTGAAAAAATTGAAAACAGTGATGTACAGGACACTCTTGGGATCGGCAGGGGTGTCTTATGCAATCTAAAAAAGGAGAATCAAAATGGTTAAAAAAGGTGAATGGGTCAGGATTCACTCGATTGTGTTAAAAGCCGAAGAGAGAACTGCAAAACTTCCTGAAGACACCCAAAAATGCCCACTTGAAATGTGGACCAAAGGATTTCTGCAGGCAGATGCAGAAATCGGTGATGAAGTAACGATAATGACTGCAGCAAATCGAATCGAAAAAGGAACGCTTTTAGAGGTAAATCCATACTGGAAGCACAGCTATGGTAAATTTATTCCTGAGTTAGTTCAGATTGATAAGCAGTTAAGAGAAATCATGTACGGAGGTGACAAATAATGGCATTAGCAAAAGACTATGATTCCGTCATGGGAAGATCCAATGATATCATGAAAGAAGCTCTCGGTTTGGACTATGAGGAATTTGAATCCGGTTCGATCGCGTTCGATTATGAAGCTCTGATGAAATCAACAGAGTATACTCTGGATGAAATTAACAGAATTCAGAGCAGAACAGGAGTCGGCAATACACCGCTTCTTGAACTGAGAAATTTAACAGAGCTGGCAAGAAAGTATGCAAAGCCGGGATATGGTGCAAGGATTTTTGCAAAGGATGAAGCAGCAAATGCATCCGGAAGCTTTAAAGACAGAAGAGCAGCTTGCGCGGTGGCTCATGCTAAGAAGCTGGGATATAAAGGTGTTATTGCAGCAACCTCAGGAAACTACGGGGCAGCGGTTGCGTCACAGGCAGCTATGCAGGGACTGGAATGCGTCATTTGTCAGGAATGCTTTGACTCACACGGAGTAGGCCAGCCGGAAATCATTGAAAAAGCTAGAAAGTGTGAAGCTTTGGGCGCGGAAGTTGTTCAGCTTACCGTGGGACCGGAATTGTTCTACGAGTTTTTATCCATACTGGAGGATAAAGGATATTTCAACGCATCCCTGTATTCGCCATTTGGTATTGCAGGTATCGAAACGCTAGGATATGAAATTGCGGTTCAGTGCCGTGAAAAGTTAGGGAAAGACCCGGCCATGGTGGTTTGTACAAATGCAGGCGGCGGAATGGTTACCGGAACTGCCCGCGGTCTGATCAAGGCTGGAGCGAAGGACACAAAGATCGTAGCAGCTTCCATTGACCTTACAGGTCTTCACATGGCTTCAGACAAGCAGTTCAACATGAAATCCTGCACGACAGGACATACCGGATTTGGGGTTCCTTATGCAACGGATCCGGATCATTCCGATGTTCCTAGAAGTGCGGCAAGACCGCTTCGCTATATGGATCGTTACGTAACCGTATCTCAGGGCGAAGTAATGTATATGACAGAGGCTATTGCAAATCTGGAAGGTATTGAAAGAGGACCTGCCGGAAACACTTCTCTGGCAGCGGCATTCTCACTTGCTCAGGAACTGCCTGAAGATGAGATCATCGTAGTAAGTGAAACAGAATACACCGGTGCCGGAAAGCATGTTCAGCCTCAGCTTTCCTTTGCAAGAGATAATGGAATAGAAGTGCTATTCGGAAATCCAAAGGATGAAAAACCGGGCGTAAATGTTATCCTTCCAAAGGATCCAAGTTTCTTTAAGTGCGTGGATGCGGACATCAACCATTTCAGAGCTTCTTTGATTAAAAAAGCCTGCAAAGTACACAACGTAACAAATCCGACACAGGCTGATCTGGAATTCCTTGCAGCAGAAACAAAGACAAACGTGGACTTTGTTAAGGATGTTATTAAGAGTTTATAAGATAACGTAAACTTTATATTAAAAAAAGGAGAATGAAGAATGAAATCAGGAATGAGAAGAGAAGATGATTTTCAAGAAAGACGCAAACACATTGCGAATCTTACTGATGAAGAACTTTATAACCGATTCTGGGAATTAACAGCACAAGTAGTAGATCCGCTTCTTGAACTGGGCAGAAAAAATACAACTCCTTCTGTTGAAAGAGCCGTACTGTTAAGAATGGGCATTTCCTCCCTTGATACGCAGAAAATCGTGGAAGGCTGCATGGACAGAGGCTTGATGGCGCATGGTACAGGTCATGTTGTATATAAGTTATCAAAAGAGAAAAGCATTTCCATCAGAGAAGCAGGAGAAATGCTGGCTCAAGGTAAGTGCTGGGATGAAGCAGCCGCTTTGTTTAAATAAGGAGGGACGTAAAGATGACAGAATTAAAACATAATGAAAAATTAGATGTTCAAAACATCTTGAAGGACCTTGATAAGTATGAACCGAGAAGAAGAGGCTGGCACTGGAGAACCCCTGCTCCCGGAATCAAAATGGGACCTTTTGAATATCATGATTGCTCAGAGCCTTTAAAGAACAGTGTAGGACTTCCTCCTGCAAAATTCTTCGGAGACATCGATCCGCAGCCACTGCCTGTTATTACAACAGAAATCGCCTCCGGAAGATTTGAAGATGATATTCGAAGAATGAGAATGGCTGCATGGCATGGCGCAGATCATATCATGGTTATCAGACATATGGGTCAGTCTCATATCGACGGATTGATGGAAGGTACTCCACAGGGTATCGGCGGTGTTCCTATCACAAGAAAACAAGTCAGAGCACAGAGAAAGGCTCTTGATCTGATCGAGGATGAGGTTGGCCGTCCAATCAATTACCATTCTTATGTATCCGGCGTTGCAGGTCCGGACGTAGCGGTTATGTTTGCAGAAGAAGGAATCAACGGGGCTCACCAGGATCCTCAGTACAATGTACTTTACAGAGATATCAACTGCGTACGATCCTTCGTTGATGCCTGTGAATCCAAGAAGGTTATGGCCTGGGCTGAAATGCTTCAGATCGATGGCGCACACAATGCCAACGCAACGGCAAGAGAGGCCTGGAAGGTAATGCCTGAGCTGATCGTACAGCACGCAATTAACGCTTTATTCTCAGAAAAGGTTGGTATCAAGCCTGAACTGATCAGCTTATCAACAGTACCGCCTACTGCAACTCCTGCTCCTTGCGTATATATGGATCTGCCATATGCAGTAGCACTGAGAGACATCTGCGGCAGATATAAAATGAGAGCACAGCAGAACACCAAGTATATCTGTTCTTCCACAAGAGAAGCAACGGTGACCCACGTTCTGAACATGCTGATCTCCAAGCTGACCAGTGCAGATATTCAGTCTACGATTACGCCGGATGAAGGAAGAAACGTTCCTTGGCATATCTACAACATCGAAGCCTGCGACAATGCAAAGCAGACCTTGATCGGTCTGGACGGCTTGATGGAAATGGTTGAATTAAAGAAGGACGGTCCGTTAAGAGACATGGCCAGAGACATTAAGGAAAGAGCCTGCCTGTTCATGGAAGAAATCATTCAGGTTGGCGGATATTTTCAGGCAGTACAGGAAGGTTTCTTCGTTGATTCTGCCAGATATCCTGAAAGAAACGGCGACGGTATTGCAAGAAAGATCGAAGGCGGCGTAGGCTATGGCTTTATCTTTGAGAGAGCAGAAGACTACATGGCTCCGGTAACGGCTCACTTTGGTTATAACAACGTGGAGCAGTACGGCGGAGATCCTGAGAATCCGTCTGCTTTGATCGGCGGCTGTACCTTTGAAGACAGAAGCAAGATCGTATTCATCGACGAGCTGGATGAAACAGACTGCGTTGATGTAAGAATTGCCAATGTGAAGAAATATCTGGACGGCAAAGCACTGAAACCGGAAGTAGAATGGTGCGCAGACGGCACGATTCTCCTGACCATGTGCATTCCGGCCAATACCAGGGTAGCAGAAGCAGCTGCTCTTGAAATCGGTACCAAACTCGGACTGGAGAGCCCAGAAGTAATCAGTAAGGAAGTTCTTCAGGAAGCAGAGGGTACGAGAATTGAAATGAAGGGTAAAGTTACCTTTGACGTAGATCCTTCCAAACTGGTCATTCCGCCTGAACCGCATTATCTGAGCGATGAAGTTCTTTACAAAGAGTTCGGCGATCATCCGATGAAGGTTGTCTGCGGTACAGTGGGAGAAGACGAACACTCCGTAGGCCTTCGTGAAATCATCAATATTAAGCATGGCGGTATTGAAAAATGGGGCATTCAGGTAGAATACCTTGGAACCTCCGTTCCGGTAGAAAAGCTGGTGGATGCAGCCGTAGAGCTAAATGCAGATGCAATCCTTGCTTCTACGATTATTTCACACGACAATGTCCACTACAAGAATATGAAGAGAATCAATGAGCTGGCTATCGAAAAGGGCATCCGTGATAAAGTGATCATTGCTGCCGGCGGTACACAGGTTGTTCCGGAAGAAGCTCGAAAGACAGGAATTGATGAAGGTTTTGGAAGAGATTCCCACGGTATAGATGTTGCTACTTTCTTAGCAGAAGAAGCAATGAGACGCAGAGGCGATCTGTAAACCATCAATATGAACTGAAAGGTTTTCGCAGCTTTAGCTGCTGAAAATTCGGTATGAGACCTGCGGCCACATCATAGATGTGAGCAGGGCTTCAACAAAACCAAGGGCGGGCCGTAATGAAAGCCCGCCCTTATTTCATATTGTGATAAGAATTGCGCTAAGAGAGGGATATAAAAGGAGAACAATATGAAGGTTGATATTTTAGTAGCTGAAATAGGGTCGACTACTACGGTAGTAAACGCATTTAATGATATTAAAACAGATACTCCTGTATTTTGGGCACAGGGGCAGGCACCCACTTCCGTTTTGGACGGAGATGTAAGGATCGGTCTTCAGGGAGCCATTGACGATTTGTGCAAAAAAATGAATATCGATAGTCTGGAGTATGACGAAATGCTGGCTACTTCATCAGCTGCCGGCGGTTTGAAAATGACAGTTCACGGGTTAGTTTACGACATGACGGCAAAGGCAGCCAAAGAAGCGGCACTGGGAGCAGGAGGCATTATCCACTACGTTACGGCAGGAAAGCTTCGCAGAACAGACCTTGCAAAGATAAAAGAAATCAATCCTAATTTAATCCTCATAGCAGGCGGTGTGGATTACGGTGAACGGGATACTGCGATTGATAATGCGGAAATGATCCGCTCTATGGGGCTGAAAACACCGGTCATCTATGCGGGCAACTGTGAAAATCAGGAGGAAATGAAGCTGATTTTTGATGAAGAAAGCGGGATGAAGCTTTACAATGTGGAGAATGTATATCCTAAGATTGATGACCTGAATGTGGAGCCGTGCCGGAAGGTGATACAGGATGCTTTCGAGGAGCATATCACGAATGCACCGGGCATGGAGCATGTACGGGATATGGTAAGCGGCCCGATCATCCCGACTCCGGGTGCGGTCATGGAATGTACAAAACTTCTTTATGAATGTATAGGGGATTTAATTGTGCTGGATGTAGGCGGAGCGACTACAGATCTTCATTCCGTTGCAACCGAATCCGATCAGATCGCGCGTATTATGATCTCGCCGGAACCGAAAGCAAAGAGAACCGTAGAGGGAGATCTGGGCGTCTATGTCAACAGAATGAAAGTAATTGAGTCGATTGGCGAAGAAAAGCTCCGGGAAGAGTGTGAAAAAATGGGCATAGACCTGGATAAGACCTTGGAGACATATGTAGCCATCCCGAAGAACGAGGACGAAGTCAAGCTGGTAGAGCGGCTTACAAAAGAAGCTGTTTTAAAAGCTGTGGAGCGTCATGCGGGAAAAATAAGATACATTTACGGACCGACGGGAAGAAGCTCTGTAGCAGAAGGAAAAGATCTGACACAGGTCAAATACATCGTAGGAACCGGCGGAGCCCTTACAAGGCTGCCTCACCGGGTAGAGCTCATGCAGGAAATCGCGAAGCATAATGATACCGGTATGCTTCTGTTCCCCAGCGAACATGCGGAAATTCTGGTAGACAATGAATATATCATGGCGTCCTTGGGCGTTCTGTCCAAGAGATATAGAGAAGCAGCCATTCGCTTGCTTGAAAAGACCTTGAATTTTAAATTCCCTGAAAAAAAAGAGACCTCGTATCAGGCGAAATATATTGATGAACTGAATAAGGTTACTGAAGAAGCCAAAAAGAAGGAAGAAGAATACAAGAAACATATTGAAGAAAGTGAAGCTCTTGGCTATGATATGAGCGCATACAAAGAGGAAGAGCCTATAGGCGGAGCAAACAAGCGTAAGAACAGTGCTGCGTCGGATTCTGTAAAGGATGACAAAAAAGGACTCAGAAATGGAGACGGCGTTCAGGGAAAATGGGCCGGACAAAAGCAGGATATGGGAGATTGTAACCATGACTGCAGACATTGCACCAGACCGCACTGTCCAAATCGTAAAAACTGCTAGGGTATAGAGGCCTGTACTATTTTAAAGAGTTATAAAGGAGAGAGAAAATGTATCCTAAACTGATCATTGATTTGAAAAAATTAAACAGCAATCTCGATGCGGTAGCTAAAATTACAAAAGAGGATGGAAACTGTTCCTTGATGATTGTCACAAAAGGCCTGTGCGCCGATCCGCAAATGGTCAAGCTGGTTGCAGAGCATAAATCTGTAGACTTCATGGCAGACTCCAGAGTAAAAAATATCGCTACTTACGCGGATCTTGCCAGGAAGAACGGTAAAAAGACAGTTCTTTTAAGGCTTCCGATGCACAGCGAGATTGAAGAGGTCGTAAAATATGTAGATTTGAGCTTTAATTCCGAGATTTCCACCATTCGTTTGCTGAATGAGGAAGCAGCCAGGCAGAAAAAGCTGCATAAGGTTTTGCTGATGATTGACTTAGGCGATTTAAGAGAAGGGCTTTTTTATAAAGAAGAAGCCTTGATCTTTAATACGATTGAGGAAATTTTGAAAATGTCTAATGTGGAATTCTATGGAATTGGGGTAAATCTGACCTGCTACGGCGCTATTATCCCTAAAAACGATAATCTATCTATTCTTGCAGGATTAGCCGAAAAAATAGAAAAGACCTATTCCACTCATTTGCATATGGTATCCGGCGGCAACTCCAGCTCCATTTATTTAATCGGAAAAGGAGAACTGCCAAAGGGCATTAATAACCTAAGATTAGGGGAAGCTTTCCTTCTGGGAAATGATACGGCGTATGGCGCCAAGCTGCCGGGAACAACAGGCGATACGCTGACCTTAGAAGCGCAGATTGTTGAATTGCAAAAGAAACCATCTTTACCAATCGGCGAGGTGGGTGTGGATGCGTTCGGACAAAAACCGTATTATGAAGACAGAGGAATCATAAAGAGAGCTATAATCGGAATCGGAAAACAGGATACGGATTTGGACAGTATGACGCCGATAGATGAAAAGATCGATATTTTAGGCGGAAGCTCGGATCATACCATATTGGATGTGACAAAGTCAGATACGGAGTATAAGGTGGGAGATATCGTAAGCTTTGAACTTGGCTATGGCGGTATGCTAAAGACTGCTACCAGTCCGTATGTAGAAAAGGAATATAGAAAATAAGTTTTTACCCTATTTAGTGTGTTACTGTAAATAAATGTGTGAATAAAATAAATGAGAATGAAATAAAACCAAAAAGTAAAAGGGAAGCTCCGTGATTGGAACCTCCCTTTTACTTTTTGGTTTTTAATATTTATCACTATAGTCATTAATGGCAGTACCTGCTGGAGTACTTGCTTTTGGGACTGTAGCGTGTTCTGGCTGTTTGGATTCAAACTTCGGACTTTCCACAATTGGCTTGAAAGCGGATTCTGCCTCGGTTCTGATTTCTGATTTTTTTTCTGTTTTCGGTTCTTTTTTTATTTCACGCCTCGGAGGTTGTGCCGGTTCCTCTTTTACAGATGCCGATTTCATTTGAGGTGTGATCTTGTGTTCTGCACCTTCTGATGGATCCGCAGCTTTATCTTTTTTATCTTTCGATTGAGAATCTTTTAGAGCTTTGGATGTGGATTCCGTCAGTCCCTTTTTTGGAGACTGGACAGGTGGACCCGGCGTATGTGGTTTCAGATTCACCAGAGGTGGCTTTTCCGTGTTGTTTTGGGTCGGAGCAGTATTCCCGTCAATTTTAAATTTATCCACCAATTTGTTTAACAAATCGGCCTGAGCGTTTAATTCTTCACTGGCAGCAGCCCCTTCTTCTGCGGTAGCCGAGTTGTTTTGAACCACTTGAGAGATCTGGTCAACACCGGTGCTTACCTGTGCAATGGAAGTAGATTGTGCTTCGGAAGCTTTGGCAATTTCAGCGATCAGAGAAACAGCTATGCCGGATTTTTCAACAACTGAAACCAATGAGGCGGCTGTATCGTTAGCGATTTTTGAACCATTGGCTACAGCAGCAACGGTCTGTTCGATTAAAGCGGTAGTATTCTTGGCGGCCTCCGCTGATTTAGTCGCCAGATTCCGAACTTCATCGGCTACAACGGCGAACCCTTTTCCGGCAGTACCCGCTCTGGCTGCTTCCACAGCGGCATTAAGTGCCAAGATGTTTGTCTGAAATGCGATATCTTCAATGGTCTTTATAATCTTACCAATTTCGTTTGATTTGTCTGTGATGTCGTTCATAGCCGATGTCATCGCCTTCATCTGCGCATTGCTCTCCGCCACGACGGAACCGGCTTCATTGGATTTAAGATCTGCTTCATACGCATTTTTTGCGTTCAGCTTGACCTGTTCAGAAATCTCAGAAATAGTAGCAGAAAGCTCTTCAATACTGCTGGCCTGATCTACCGCTCCCCGTGAAAGGGTTTGGGAAGAGGAAGCAATCTGGTTTGCTCCGAGAGTAACCTGCGCACCGAATTTCTGTATCTGCAAAATGGTATCGTGCATATTACCTTTTATGGATTGCAGAAGAGTTAGGGTATTCTTGAAATCGCCAACATAGATTTCTTCATTTTTAGTTGTTATATTAAAGTTGTAGTCTGCCATTTCTGCCAGTAAATAGTTTATGTCTGTAATATATGTTTTTATGGTTGCCGCAGTTTTATTAAAACATGCGGATACTTGTCCTATTTCGTCGTTGCTGCTGGTATCAAGCTCTGCACTAAGTTCTCCTTTGGAGAGCTTTTCTGCTGCCGAAACGATATCGTGCAGGGGCCTTAGGGTTTGCTTGGTTACGTTATAGATAATCAGAACCAAAAGGATCAGAGCAACCAGATAAAAGCCGATCAGAAAACCAATGGAATTTATAAGACCGGTCGCCTTAAGAACCGTAGTGGCTACGATAAGAAGACCAAAGACAACAGCTAAAGCAATAGCCGAGACGGAAGCTATTTTTACAGATAAACTTTTTTCTCTACTTTCTGCCATAAAGGACACCTCACAATGTTGTATTTTTATGTAGTATAGAACGTATAAAACGCATTTTAGTAACAAATTTGGACAAAAACTTCAAGTTACCTACAGTATAGTACATTATCTGATGAGTGTCTATGTAAATATTAAAAAATATGGCTTAAAATAGCATATTTTTGCATGATTTTACAATATTCTGAGCCAATTTAGAATATGCCGGTTCCGAATTAAAAGTGATATTGCTATGCGACAGAAAAGAAGAGATGTGATATGATGAAGAGACAAGATCGCAAGAAAGAGTAAAAGTGAGAAAGGCCATATGAATAAAACGAATTATGTATATATTTTGGAATGCGGGGATGGAACCTATTACACCGGATGGACTGTAAACCTGGAGAAAAGAATAAAGGAACATAACGGGGAGCTGAAATCCAGCATGGCAAAATACACCAGAAGCAGAAGGCCGGTAAAGCTGATTTATGCAGAAGAGTATGAAGATCGATCGGAAGCTTTAAAACGGGAATGTGCCATAAAAAAACTAACCCGGTCAGAAAAAGAAAAATTGGTAAGTGAAAAGGCAAAACTTATGGTGCAGCCAAAAGATGTCTATGCAAGAAGCCTTTAATGTTGTATAATAAAGTAATATTTTACAATATTATTCCGGTAAAACCGAAAAAAGTAGATTTTGTATGGGAGGAATGGATATGGCAATTCCAGAAAATATCAGTAAGACCAGCATACTTTTAGAGTCAGGAACCAATGAACTTGAAATCATCGAATTTACAGTTGCAGATGAAATATTTGGAATAAATGTCGCTAAAGTACGTGAAATCATGGTGGCACAGAGTGTAAAGCCTATGCCTAATTCACACCATGTTATAGAAGGGGTATTTAAGCCGAGAGATGAAATCATTACGGTAATTGATCTTGCTAAATATCTGGGATTACCCAAATGTGAAAATTCGGGACGTGATATTTTTATTGTCACCCATTTTAATAATTTAGATTTTGCTTTCCACGTACATACTGTTGTGGGGATAGACAGAATCTCATGGACGGCAATCAAAAAGCCGGATAAAGCAGTTTATGGAGGGCAGGATGGTGCGGCTACAGGTATAGCAGAGTATCAAGGCCGTCTTATAACCATATTGGATTTTGAGAAAATCGTGGCCGAAATTAGTCCGGAATCCAGCATACAGGTTGAGAGCATTGAAAAGCTGGGAGAGCGTCATACCATGGATAAAACGATTCTGGTGGCAGAAGATTCTATGCTTCTTTCCAAAATGATCATAGAGTGCTTACATAAAGCCGGATATAAAAACACCATTAAAACAGACAATGGGCAGGAAGCCTGGGATTACTTGCAGGAAGCGAAAGAGTCCGGAGATCCCATCAAAGAGCATGTGGCCTGCATCGTATCAGATATTGAAATGCCTCTGATGGATGGGCATAGATTGACCAAGCTGGTGAAAGAGGATTCAACGCTCAAAAAGATCCCGCTGATTTTATTCTCCTCCTTAATAAGCGAGGAAATGCGCATAAAGGGAAAACAATTAGGCGCGGACGAGCAGATCAGCAAGCCGGAAATCGGAAAATTGGTTTCGATTATCGATCAGCTTACGGCAGAGCAGTAATGAAGTAAAAAGTAAAGCAGACAGGAACACATGGGTTCTGTCTGCTTTTTTGATAAACGAAAAATCCCCAGCTTATGCTGGGGAATCTTTTTCACGCAGAAAATATCATTATCCCAGAAACCGTTCTCTGAGCATGGTAATTTCGTTCTGATAACCGTTCAGATCATTAGGGGTTTCCAAAATAAAGGGTAAATGGCGAAGCTTAGGATGGTTGATAACCTGACAGATGCCTTCAAGACCTATATGCCCTTCGCCTATTTTGGCATGACGGTCTTTGTGGGCAGAAACCGGATTCAGGCTGTCGTTTATATGCACAGCATAAAGCTTGTCCAATCCGATGATTTCATCAAATTCAGATAAGACCCCGTCAAGATTTTTTACGATGTCATATCCGGCATCGTTGATATGGCAGGTATCCATACATACGCCAATCCTGTCCTTTATTTGGATCCGATCGATAATAGCCTTTAATTCTTCAAAGCGGCTCCCGACTTCACTTCCTTTTCCGGACATGGTCTCCAAGAGAACGATAGTAGATTGATCCGGTTTTATTAAATCATTCAGCAGGTCGGAAATAATTTCAATGCCAATTTCCATCCCTTGCCCCACATGGCTTCCGGGGTGAAAGTTATAATAGTTCCCCGGAATATATTCCAGCCGATTCAGATCGTCTTCTATAATCATACGGGCAAATTCACGGGTCTTCGGCTCCTTAGAGCAGGGGTTCACCGTATAAGGGGCATGAGCCACCAGCTTGGCGAAGTGATTTTCTTCCGCCAGCTTTAGAAAAGCCTGTACATCCTTTTGGTCGATGTCTTTGGCTTTCCCGCCTCTGGGATTCCGTGTAAAAAACTGAAAGGTATTTGCTCCGATGGAAAGTGCCTCTTTTCCCATATGCTCAAAGCCTTTTGAAGAGGATAAATGACATCCGATATGAAGCGACCTGTCGTTTATATATTCCATACCGCTTTTAAAGGCTCTTGCATTTCAAAACCGCAGGATGCTAATAAATCGTTGATCTGATTTATAGATTCGCCGCTCCAGCCATAGGAACCAAAAGCTTTTCCGATCCTTCCCTTTGGTTTTAAGCCCTTCATATAGGTAAGGAAGGCCATGACGGAAGGCAGCATGGTGTTGTTTAATGTAGGCGAGCCGACAAATATATATTTGGCTTCCAACGCTCTGGACATAGCGTACGAATAATGCTGTTTGGTCAAGTTGACAGCTTCCACCTGAAAACCTTTATCCGTATATTCCTTCTGAAGCTTTTCCGCCAGCTTTTCAGTAGTTCCCCACATGGTGTCGTAAACAATCAGCACCCGCTTTTCGTCGGTCTCATTTTTGCTCCATGAAATATATTTCTGCACTATTTCAGAAATATACTTGGTTATGATGACACCGTGAGACGGACAAATAATCTGAATATCAAAAGCGGAAACCGCTTCGATTAATTTGGTTACCTGCATGCCGAAGGGCAGAACAATATTTGCGTAATAGTCTCCGGCGCGATCCAACAGCCGCTCTAATCCCTTGTCTGTATCAGAAAGCTCTCCTGTGCCGGTGTGCTGTCCAAAGGCATCATTGGAAAATAAGATCTTTGCTTCCTGCAAATAGGTAGACATGCTGTCAGGCCAGTGAACCATTGGCATTGGAATAAAGCTAAAATGATATTTTCCGGTGTTTAAGGTATCTCCTGATTTTACTACCGTAAAATTATATTGGGCATTCGGGTAATAGGCCTTCAGCTCTTTTTGGCAGTTTGCCGTACCATACACCATGGCGTTTGGATATTTCGCTGTGACTGTCGGAAGTGCTCCGCTATGATCCGGCTCAACATGATTGCAGATAATATAATCGATTGTTCGGCCTCGGAGAACCTCTTCTATGTTTTTTAAGAATTCTTCTGTAAACTTTTCTTTTACAAAATCAATCAGCGTTACTTTTTCGTCAAGGACAAGGAAAGAGTTATAGGTGGTTCCAATCGGCGTAAAATATCCGTGGAACATTCGCACGTCCCTGTCTATGACCCCTACGCTGTAGACGTTGTCTGATACTTTGATCATGCGTCCTGCTCCTCAAACTGATCTTTACCAACACCGCAAACAGGGCATTCGTAATCATCAGGAAGTTCTTCAAAAGGGGTTTCTCCATCATATTCATAGCCGCAAATTGCACATACATATTTTTTCATATCACTCAGTTCCTTTCTTTCTCTTTTTTCTATAGAATTCTATAATTTGCCTAGATTATACTTCACCCTATGAAAAAAGTCTACTGTTTATTTAACAAATATATACCCGATAGCCTGCCTGCGAATCAGGGAACTTCAATTTTTTGGTACAAGTCCTATCAGCAGGAGGATAACAGGATCGTTAAGGTCTTATATAAGCCGTATCAAAGGTAATGCGCACAAAGTAGGAGGGATCGATTTCTTTGATTTTGCTGTCAATAATGGCCTGAATTTCGGACTGTTTTATAGCAGAGTCCGGTGCCGTGACCATATCGAAGATGATATTGGTATGGGTCGGACCGGGAATCAATCTTAAATCGTGGATGCTGTATACACCGTCCAAGGGTTCAATCGTCTGTTCCAATACGGTGCGGAGTTTTTCTGTAAGAGGATCATTAAGCTTTACCGGATCCATGTGAACCGTCAGATTGATCCGAAGGTTTTTGCTTAAGGCCCGTTCGATATTGTCTATCATATCATGGCTTTCCATAATATCCCGTTCCGCATCCACCTCGATATGTATGGAGGCGAAAATTCTGCCGGGACCATAGTTGTGCACCATGAGATCGTGGGTTCCGATAACCCCTTCGCAGGATTCGGCATAATTCAGGATGGCATGAACCAGTTCCGGATCGGGAGCTTCGCCCAGTAAAGGGCTGGAAGTCTCACGAATAAGCTGAATGCCGGACCACAAAATAAATACGGCAACGACGCAGCCCATGATGCCGTCCAGTTGAATTCCGGTGATACGGCCGATAATAATGCTGATCAGTACCGCACTGGTTGCAATCACATCGTTTCGGCTGTCGGTACCCGTTGCGGTCAACGTCAGGGAATGGATTTTTTTTCCGGCGGAAATATAAAATAAGCACTGCCATATTTTTACCGCAATAGAGATAGCCAGAATGATTAAGGTCAGATAGCTAAACTGCACCGGTTCCGGATGCAGTACTTTATCAAAGGAAGTTTTAAACAGCTGAAAGCCGAGCAAAATGATGACCACAGAAATAAGAAGCCCTGTAAGATATTCGATTCGGGCATGTCCATAGGGATGACCTTCATCTCCGGGCTTGGCGGCAAGCTTAAAGCCTACCAGCGTCATTGCAGAGGAAGAAGCATCGGTCAGATTGTTGATACCATCTGCAATAATAGCAATGCTTCCTGTAATAATACCGATCACAACTTTCATAATGCATAATATGACATTGGAAATAATCCCTACAACACCAGTCAGCAGACCATATTTCTCCCGAACGGCGGGATCATTTGTATTTTCATAATCCTTTATAAAGGTTTTAAATAAAAATGCACCCATTTTATCCCCCTTGATATGTTATACTTAATGTATGCACTACGAAAGATAAATACTCTATTTAATTGTATGCTAAATTTTGGGAGGTTGCAATGTTAAATAAGTTAAAAGAAATGGGAAAGTTGGATGAAACGGTGCAGGCCTTGGCAGATGCACGAGAAACCCTGTGGATTAATCCGAGAGGTATGGAAAACACTTTTGACGAAACGATTACGCAAAAAGACATTGACGAAACAGAAGCACGGCTTCAGAGGTTTGCCCCATACATTAAAAAGGTTTTTCCGGAGACTCGGGAAAGCAACGGGATGATTGAATCCCCCCTCAAAGAGGTTCCCAAGCTGCAGAAGGCTTTATCGGACATGCTGGGCTATACTCATCCGGGCAAGCTGTTATTAAAATGCGACAGCCATTTACCCGTATCGGGATCGGTCAAAGCCCGGGGAGGCATTCATGAAGTTTTAAAATTTGCGGAAGAAGTAGCGACCGAGGCCGGAGCACTTCATGAACAGGATAATTATGAGATTTTAGCGGAAGACAGGTTCAGGAAACTGTTCAGCGGATACAGCGTAGCCGTAGGCTCCACAGGAAACCTTGGACTGTCCATAGGAATTATGAGCGCACAGCTTGGGTTTGATGTGACGGTTCACATGTCCGCAGACGCCAGACAGTGGAAGAAGGATCTACTCCGTTCAAGGGGAGCAAGGGTGATCGAATATCCGGACAGCTATCAAAAGGCAGTAGCAGAAGGACGGAAAGAAGCCGCAGGAAATCCCAAATGCCATTTTGTGGATGATGAGGGATCCCTGGATTTATTTCTGGGATATGCTACCGCCGGAAGAAGGCTGGAAAGACAGCTGACCGAATTAAGTGTTCCGGTAGACTCCGAGCATCCTTTGTTTATATATATCCCATGCGGTGTGGGAGGCGCTCCGGGAGGAGTCACATACGGCATCAAAAAGGTATTCGGGGAGAACGTTCATTGCTTTTTTGCTGAGCCAACCCATGCTCCTTGTATGGTGCTGGGAATGGCAACGGGCCTGCACGACGGAATCGCCGTTGAGGATATCGGACTGGACGGAAAAACGGCGGCGGACGGTCTCGCAGTGGGCAGAGCGTCCAGACTGGTAGGGAAAACCATGGAAACGCTGTTAGACGGTATATCGACTATAGACGATTACAAGCTGTATGACTATTTGAAGCTCTTAGCTGATACGGAGGGTATTTATATTGAGCCGTCTGCTTGTGCCACATTTGATACGATTGCACGAGTCATGCAAAATCAAGCATACTTGGAACAATACCGATTAACGGATAAAATAAAAACGGCCACTCACATTTTGTGGGCGACCGGCGGAAGTATGGTACCTGAGGATGAAATGAATCATTATTATTCTTTAGCTTCTGAAAGTTGATGAAGAGCCTGAGCCAACTGGTCAGGGCAGGATGTATTTTTGTATCCGCACTTTATACCGGACAGTTTATCGATAACCTGTTCAACAGGCATTCCTTCCACTAGAGAGGCAATACCTTGCAGGTTGCCGTTACAGCCGCCGTTGAAGCATACATTTTTAACCTTGTCCTCTTCAATTTCAAAAGACAGACCTCGAGAACAGACCCCACGGGGGGAAAAAGTATATTCCATATTATTCCTTCCTTTCGTTAGTATATATAATCATTGTACCACAGAAGGAATAATGTAAACAATTTTTATGAAAGAGCAGATATTGGGAAACATATGAACGAAGACAAATTGATAATTGCCATGGCAGAGGATAAGGCCGATCAATGCCAGGAAAACTACATGATAACCAACACGGGATTTTTAGATATGAGACAACAGACCCTCTGCAAGAATACCGTAACGAAAAATCCCGGAGCAAAAGGCTTTTTTTATGGGGGGTATCCCGATGCGGAACGCAGAATTGCTGTTTTTATACCGGACTATATTGAAGCAGCCACCGAAAAGGATCTTCACGAATACTTTCTAAAAAATAAAGAAGAGAGCCCGCTGGCTTTGATCCGGGCAAGACATAACGGGTATAAACCCCTGTCCCACAGAGATTATCTGGGCTCTCTGACGGGGCTTGGCATAAAGCGGGACGCCATAGGGGATATTCTCGTATCCAAGGATGGGGCGGATATTCTCATTCTCAGGGAAATGCACGATTTTCTTTTAGCCAATTATGGCAAGGCCGGTCGGACTTATTTAGAACTTACCGCAGAGGAACTGGATCAGTTGATCCTTCCGGAAGGTCAGGTGTCTGAAAAAAGTGGAACGGTCGCTTCCTTAAGGCTGGATAATGTGGTGGCGGCTGCTTTTGGAATGTCAAGAAGCAATGCAGCAGAAGCCATAAAAAGCGGGAGCGTGTTTGTAAACAATTTGCAGACCGCCAAAAACGAAAAGCTGGTACGCGAAGGGGACAAAATTGTGTGGAGAGGAAAAGGAAAGGTTGTTCTGAAGGACATCGGCGGAAATACCCGCAAGGATCGAATCTATATAACCTTTATGGTAATGAGATAAAGTGGTAACACGAACAACTGCTATTTAAGCAGTTGTTTTTCTTTATAAGGAGCAAGAAAATATACAGAATTGCTCTTTTTTTCATACAATTTAGGCATTTTATATGGAATACTTTGACTCAATTTTACTTAAAATGTAAAATGTAACTATACCCAATAATTTATATCAGTGTATCAACTTGAAGAGGAGAGGAAAGATGAAAAGATTTAGAGTTTTAGCCTTAGCTATGGCAGTGACTCTGCTGCTTGGCACGACCAGTGCATTTGCATGCACAGCAGTATACGTTGGTAAAAATGTAAGTGCGGACGGCAGTACGATTCTGGCTCGAAGCGAGGATCAGGGTACCGGTGCTTACAACAAAATGTTTCTTGTGGTAGATCGGGTCGAAAATGTACCTGGACGTACCATCGATGATGTTCAGGGATTTTCTTATCCATTACCGGCAACGACTTACAAGTACACCATGGTTCCGGATACACCGGGAGAGGGAGACGGACCTTATATGGGGGCTTGTACCAACGAATATGGATTAAGTTTGACCGGTACGGTTTCAGCTTCTCCTAGTGCTGAAGTTGAAAAGGTGGATCCTTTCGTTGAAGGCGGTCTGAGAGAAGCCGTTCTGACAGGTATCGTTGCAGCGACCTGCAAAACCCCTAAAGAAGGTGTGGAAAAGCTGGCAAGTATTATTGAGAAATATGGTTCAGAGGAAGGCAATATTATCATGTTAGCCGACCAGAAGGAAGCATGGATCTTTGAAGTGTACAGCGGACACCTATGGGCTGCTCAGAAAATGCCTGCGGATAAGGTTGCTGTTTTTGGCAATCAGTTCATGATTGGTACCGTTGATCCGGCTGATACGGAAAACTTTATGTATCAGAAGGATTTATTTAAGACAGCCGATGAAAACAAATGGACGAAGCTCGTAGACGGAAAAGTACATTTGGCAGCGACCTTCGGTGAGCCGAGAGAAGACTATTCCAACATGCGTACATGGATGGGGCACAAGCTTCTTGCACCGGCAACAGTAGGGGAGTACAAGACGGATACATTATATCCGTTATTCTATGATCCGGCTAAAAAGGTTTCCGCACTGGAGGTTATGGACGTACTTCGCAACCGATATGAAGGAACGAAATATGACGCATCTCTTCCGGGCAACGAAGCTTTGAGAGTAATCGGAGTAGAGAGACAATCTCAGATACACGTTATTCAGGTGAAGGACAATTATCCAAAGGAAATTTCCGCACTGCAGTGGCTTGCTTTCGGTAATGCCGAGCATTCCGTGTTCCTGCCAAATTTCAGCGGTATTACAGACACGTACAAAGCGTATAAGGTAGATGGCGAAGATTACGATCCAAACGGCGCATACTGGAAGTTTAAGCGAATCTGTACGCTGGCAGAGCAGAACAGAAGCTTCTATGGACAGGGCGTAAAGGATTATTGGAACTTCTATGAAGAAAATCTGTACAATGATATGAAATCTGCAGAGCAGAAAATGATAAAGCTGTATGCTGAGGATCCTGCAAAGGCAGAAAAATATGTGACTGATTTACATATGCAGATTGCAGAAAAAGCCTGTAAGGATGCAGACCACTTATATGATAACCTGTTATTCTTTGTAATGGATCGATTTGGCCGTACAGCTGAAAAGCTTGGCGGACCTTTTGTTCCGGAAATAGCACTTCGTGATGCTGCCACTGCAAAGGGATACAACATCAAGTGGACGGGAAGTAAGGATCCAATCGTTCTGACAAACGGTTCTTCTACTTACAGCTTTACTATAGGCAGTGATACTTGTAATGTTACAAAAGCAGGAAAAGCTTCAGAGGTGAAATTGACTTTTGCCCCTGTAGAAAAGAACGGAACCACGTATATTCCGTTGGATTTGGCTATGACCCTTTAATTTAAAAATTTATTATATGAAAAATGAGAGTACTGCAAACAAGATAAAGGGAGCAGTGCTCTCTTTTTTTGCCTGTCAAAAGGTTCTAAACATATGAACGCCTGTAATAAGCTGATTTCATCAGATTGACAAATAAAAGGGGTTCCCCTATAATGGAAACTATCAAATATGTCAGAATTTGTCGATAAATTTTTAGGACGATGGGAAAGGAGTTATGCCCATGTTTCGTAGTAAAGAGGCTAAAAATGCAGAAAAAAATAATAGGGTGGACGAAGGAAAAGGAAAAATTGTTGAGATTTTTAAGCATATATTTCACGCAGCGACGTTAGTCAGCAGTTTTGATTTAAAGCTTTCCTTTTTTGGAAATCAGATTAAGGCTTCCTCTGGCGGATTGAGCGCGAAATCTTCCGAGTCTGCCACGGCAACAGAAGAAATATCGTCTTCTATGACAGAGGTGGTGAGCGCAAATGAAACGCTTGCTTCTTCCTTGCAGCAGATTGCCAAGGAGGCTGAGAGCCTGAATAAGAATACCATGGAAAGCAATCGGCTTTTACAGGACATCAGTATGGAAAATCAGGAGATGATTGCTTTTTCAGAACACATGCAGCACAGCATGGGAGAACTTTCTGAGGTCGTATCTAAAATTAGTCAGGTAATCCTTGGAATTAATCAGATTTCTTCCCAAACAAAGCTTTTGTCTTTGAATGCGTCTATTGAGGCGGCCCGTGCAGGAGAAGCCGGTAAGGGATTCAGTGTGGTGGCAGGAGAAATCAGTACCCTGTCCGAATCCACCAGGGCACTTACTGTCAGTATCGACGAGCTCCTCCATACCATGCAGGGAGCACTGAATGAGAGCAAGGCCAGTGTGGAACACGCCATTTCTTCCATTAGCAATGTGGGTAAAGGCGTGGAATCTGTAACGGCGATGATGCAAAGAAATTCTGATTCCGTAGAACATATCACCGATAGTATCTCCGGAGCAGCAGCTTCCGGTGAACAGGTAAACGCGGCCCTGCAGGAGTCCTCTTCCGCACTGGAGATGATCAATTCCGATTTACAGGAAATGGCGGACTCTGCTGCGGAGTTAGATGTTATTAGTCATTCCATCAATGAAATTTCTGCTTCTGTACAGGCTATTGAGGGAGAAATTACGAATCTTGCGATGGACTCCGGCAAGCTGGTGAACAGCGGGCAATATCCGCTTTCCAACGAGGATTTCATTCATACCATTCGGGATGCTATTCAGGCACACACACAATGGGTGGATACGGTATCCGAAATGGCTTCCTCCATGCAGCTTTCGCCGATTCAAACAGACGAACACAAATGCGGATTTGGGCACTTCTATTTTGCGGTAAGACCAGCAGCACAGCGGCTGTCCCGCATGTGGGATGATATTGATTCGTATCATCACGATATCCACCACAAGGGAGATTCAGTCATTGATTCTATTAAGAGCAAGGATCAGTCCGGTGCGATTCAGGCAGCCTTAGAAGCCAGAACCTTATCCGAGCAGATTATTAATCTCTTTGAGAAAATTATTATAGAAGTTCAAAATATGAGCCGGACGAATGAGGCGGTGTTTTAATAAAAAACTCATTAGCAACTCATACAATCTTTTTCCGCATACCGATTCCATAGGTCTTATATCAATTAAATAACAAATGAAAAAAACCAACTGTCTAATACAATTGGTTTTTTTCATTTGTTATTTCTATTGTTGAATCAATGTCTTGAAATAATAAATATATATCCTTAGGCACCTTTACAGTTTGACCTTTTCTTATTTTAACAATATCTTTATTTTGAGATGTTTTTTTTGTTATTTTGCTAACTAATTGTCTTGTCGCACAAATTTGTTTATCTGTATATTTATCATTACTAACATTTCCTAAACGTAGTAATAATGAAAATTGTTTTTGATATAGCTTTTTAAAATTTGGATCTATTTTGGAGTAATTTTTATAAAAACTGTTTTTATTTACTATGTCATTATTTACGATA
>ENA-UOOI01001185-UOOI01001185.1-fermentation-metagenome-genome-assembly--contig:-NODE-1185-length-28615-cov-53.137780_pt1 | contig 28615 bp, 25 predicted proteins | sample MGYA00245779_ERZ724027 | MGnify/ENA primary metagenome ERZ724027 (study PRJEB28704, sample SAMN03018318) | fermentation metagenome | biome: anthropogenic terrestrial biome; feature: soil...
GGAAGCCCTGAGAGCTGCCGGTGATGAAGAAGCCAACCAGATGGATGAGGATTTCCTGAATGCGTTAGAATATGGAATGCCTCCAACCGGCGGGATTGGAATTGGAATTGACCGTTTCGTTATGTTACTTACCAATTCGATGGCAATCCGGGATGTATTATTATTCCCGACGATGAAATCCCTATCCTAGATGGATCTCTACGACGCTCTACGACACTCTACGACGCTCAGTGGACGCATACGGACACATACGGACTGACCTTTTTTCCTGAAAATCAGGTTGTAATAGGATGGGGCAGGATGTAAAAGTCCAAAATAATTCCCGGAGCATGTCGGAGTAGTAAAAAACCCTAAAAAAATATAGAAAATCTTGAGGAATAGCTTAGGATTTGAAATGATAGACACTTCGTTACTGGTAGAAAAACCGGAGCGAGGTGTCTTTTTTGTTTCAAAAAATGTGTTCAAGCTGTAGGCAGATCGTTATCTTGTGTATCAAATCTGTATCAAAAATGTATCAAAACGTGATTGAGGTTATGAATTGGATGCTCCATGGATTGAGGTGACAAACAAAGTGAAGAGCAAAAAGAAAAAGGTGGGTCCGGATCTGGACAGATACTTAGGCCAGAATACCAAACGCTATGTTACTTACGGACAGGCAGCGCTCATCTATTCCATTCCTTACTATGCATTTGTAAAGGCTGCAAAGGAGGCAAATGCCTGTTGGAAGATCAGAAAGACGGTAATCGTTGATCTGGATAAGTTTGAGGCGTACGTTGAAACAATGAAAGAGCAGAAGGAGTAGGTGAAGAAAATGGCATATGTGCGTAAGGTACCAGAGAATATGGACAAGCTTCTGAAGGACGGACGTAAAAAGTTTGTTCGATATGAAGAGGGAGCAGCATTGTATTCCATGGGGTTACACAGTTTTCAGGAGTTGGCAAAGGATGCCGGTGCAGTATATCACATCAAGAAGATCGTGCTTGTAAATACGCAGCTGATTGACGAATATCTGGAAAGCTTTCGTGATGATTTTTAATTTGGAGGAGGAGAATTATGTGTAAGGTAATTGCTATCGCAAATCAGAAAGGCGGGGTGGGGAAGACCACAACCGCAGTAAATTTAGGAATAGGAATGGCAAGAGAGGGAAAGAGAGTCCTTCTGATTGATGCAGATCCGCAGGGAAGTCTGACAGCCAGTCTTGGCTATGTACAGCCGGATGAGCTTGGAATGACACTGGCAAATATCATGCTGAAAGTCATGAATGAGGATACCCTGATTATCGGAGAGGGGATTTTGCACCATGCGGAAGAGGTGGATCTACTACCGGCGAATATTGAATTATCTGCTATGGAGATTGCTTTGATCAATGTTATGAGCAGAGAGATCATTATGAAGGAATATATCGAAACGGTCAGACCTTTATACGATTACGTGTTAATTGATTGTATGCCGTCTCTTGGGATGATGACAATCAATGCACTGGCTGCAGCTGATTCAGTGTTAATTCCGGTTCAGGCAGCTTATCTTCCGGTAAAGGGATTGGAGCAGCTGATCTCTACGATATCCAAGGTAAAGCGACAGCTGAACCGAGAGCTTCAAATAGAAGGAATTCTGATGACAATGGTAGATATGAGAACTACCTACGCAAAGGTGATTTATGACAAGGTCCAGGAAACCTATGGTGGAAATGCCGGAACCTTTGCAACCTATATTCCTTCTTCAGTAAAGGCCGCTGAGACCAGTGCAGAAGGAATCAGCATCTATGAGCATTGCAAACATGCCAAGGTAGCTATGGCATATGAATCGCTGACAAAGGAGATTATGGATCATGAAAAATAGACCGGGAGAAAAGATAAAATTAATGAGTGTGGATGAGTTGCTAAAGGTTCCGGAGGGAGAGCCAATCATAGAGATAGAGTTGGATCGTATCTATGCTTTTGAAAATCATCCATTCAGAGTTCTGGATGATGACAAAATGAGAGAGCTGGAGGAGAGTGTTTTAAATAATGGGATATTAAATCCTGTAATCGTGCGACCGGATGATGAGGATGGCTATGAGATGATCTCCGGTCATAGAAGACTTTTTGCAGCGAAGGCGGTGGGGCTTAATAAGATACCGGCATTTGTTAGACCGATGACGGATGATGAGGCGACCATAGTGATGGTGGATAGTAATATCCAGAGAGAAGAGCTGTTACCGAGTGAGAAGGCATTTGCTTATAAGATGAGGTATGATGCGATGAAGCGATCAGCAGGTAGACCGAGTAAAAATAATTTGTCCCAAAATGGGACAGATTTTAACGACAAGAAGAATTCGACTCAAACGGGGACGGATATCAATGATAAGAAATATTTGTCCCAAGTTGGGACAGATATTAAAGGAAAGAAAAATTCGTCCCAGGTTGGGACAAATTTAAGGACAGATGAAGAGGTAGGAAAAATCTTTGGAGAAAGTCGTAATCAAGTTCACAGATATATCAGATTGACGGATCTCATCCCTGAGCTTTTGGAGATGACAGATCAAGGAAGAGTTGCTTTCATGACGGCGGTTGATATTTCTTATTTAGATAAGAAGCTCCAGGGCTGGGTATACGAGTATATAAAAGAGAATGGCATAATCAAGTCTTATCAGATTACTGCAGTTCGGCAGTTCCTCGATACCTACCATGAGGAGTTGAAGAAAAACCAATTGATTCAGATACTCAATGAGAACCAACCAAGCAGACAGCCAGCTATGAAGCTTTCCTTTACATCGAATCAGCTGAGGAAGTACTTCCCGGCATTCTATACATCTGAGGAGGCGAAGGCGGTGATTGAGAAGCTGTTGAAGCAATGGAAGAAAGAACAGGAGGATAAGTGATATGGGATACGATTATTTCTATGGAGAGCAGGCAGATCAGTTTAGTTCCATAAGGATACCGAAGGCACTTATGACAGAGGAGATCTTTGCTCCTCTGACAATGCAGGCAAAAATCCTATATGGATTGATGCTGGATAAAATGGGGTTGTCGATACAGAAGAACTGGATGGACGAAGAGAATCGACCCTATATCATTTATACAATTCAAGAGATACAAGAGGACATGAGTATATCAAAGAAAAAGGCATGTGATGTTTTGAATGAATTAGTGGAGATCGGATTAGTAGAAAAGAAACGGCAGGGATTAGGCTTACCAAGCATGATATATGTAAAGAAATTTCAGCTTGGGGATGTATCGAGTTATAAAATTTAAACTTCAAGAGGTGTAAAAAATGAACTTCAAGAGGTGCAGAAAATGAACTTCTGGAAGAGCGAAAGGAGGACTTAGATGAATATAGACGGATCATTTCAATACTTCTATGGTGATGAAGCGGATATGTTTACCTTTTATAAAATACCGAAGATTTTAATGAAGGATTACCGATTCAAAGGACTGTCCAGTGATGCAAAAATCCTGTATGGATTAACGCTGGATCGTATGTCCTTATCCATTAAAAATGGCTGGTTTGACGAGGAAAAACGGGCATTTATCTACTTTTCAATAGAGGATATCGTTGACCTGCTAAACTGTGGAAAGAATAAGGCGGTCGGTTCCATGAGGGAGCTGGAATCTATCGGTCTGATCGAGAAAAAACGTCAGGGAATGGGCAAGGCAAATCTACTATATGTAAAGAACTTTGTGGTAATAGAGGCTGGATCAGAATCCCGAAAAGTAAACTTCTTGAATCCCGAAAATAGGGATTCAAGAATCCCACAAAATAAACTTCAAGAATACCTAAATTCGGGATCTAATAATACTAAAAAGAATAATACTGAGATGAGTAATACAGAATCTAATCATGTCATATCACTTCGGATGGGACGGGATGAGATACATACCTATGCAGCATTGATTAAAGAGAATATTTCTTATGAGATCTTACTGGAACGCTATCCACTTGATCCTGAACTGGTGGAAGGAATCTATGAATTGATTCTTGAGACAGTAATCTGTAAAAGCGAAAGTCTGGTTATTGCAAGGAGTGAATATCCGATGGAACTTGTAAGGAGCAAGTTCTTGAAACTAAATTCCCTGCACATAGAATATGTGATTGGCTGTATGCAGAGTAACACCACCAAGGTTAATAATATAAAGAAATATCTGTTGGCTGCTTTATTTAATGCACCTACAACGATGAGTGGCTATTACCAGGCGGAGGTTAATCACGATATATCACAGTATGCCAGAGAAAATAGGAGGATGAAGCTATGATGATCATAAAAAAATAGAAAGCTAGTATTTATTCCGATATTTCTATTATTGGGATACTTAGACTTGGATTGAATACGGTGACTGTCGATCTAAACTACAACCAATCTATTTCTTTTGTATGATGATATCATAGTTAACATTACTCATTTCAATGTATTTCGAGGTGGAATGGCTTTAATCACCTGATCATAGGTGGATCCCAAGGCAAATGTACCAGTATAGTATTCATTTCCGTCAGAATCTTTTATACTTGAATATAAACTACCTAACTGAAAACGGTATAGAGCTGTAACGTTCTTATGTAGTTTATAGTTACCGGTTTTGGATAAAGACCGATATATGTTGTAACCTTAGCACCTATTATACCAAACCGATCAGTAAAGGATGAAAAGAAGATAATCAATTAATACGCATAGATGTGATGCCATATTATACTATTTGATGAATAGTAACTACCACCATCAATATTCCCTTTTTATTGAAATTTTATAAATTATAAGCAAACGACGATATATGCTTAGGTTTCGTAGTTTATTTTAATAAATGTGGTATGAATAAATCATACCATTTTATTCAATTGGTATGAAAAAGTCATACCAATCAGTCAAAACGGTATGAAAACTTCATACCATGTTAGTTCAAAGAAGATTCAAACTGAATGTTCCCTCTATTGAATGGTATGAAAAAGTCATACCAAATCAGGTAATTGGTATTTAAATATCATACCATATTGGAAAAATGGTATGAAAACTTCATACCATTGCGTGAATCGAAGGGGTTTTAGGGGATATCCCCTACCCAGTGGCATGAGACGGCTCTCATGCGTATCTGGCAAAGTCCTCATCAATTATTATCAATTTCATTTTGTACAAGACGTAAGACGAATAATAATGAGTAAGCGTGGTCATCTTAAGCAAGTATATTTGTTGGAATTATGCATGTAGAATTATAAATAATCAGATTCTTACAATGGACTAATTGATGACATGGTGAATTAAAAATAGGTGAAGTAAAATCTACCTTAGAATAGGATAGAGGTTGCTTCGCCTGTTTTTACATTAAGGAATACATTTGAGTAAGATCTGGAAACAGTCAGCACGATCTAATTCGATCTATAAGTTACCCGTCATCCAATGTCGTGTTCATTCATAAGGATTTATGAGATAATCATAGAAAGAAATGATAAGTAAGGAGTGATAGTCATTAATTTAAATGAGCGGATAACAAATTTCGAGCAGGATAACATTGTGTGTAGAAGCGAGTTGTTGCGTAATATGGAGGCGATTATAAGGAAATCCGGCAAGGTAACCTCTCAGTAGGATGCCAAGTAATGGACGGACAGTTCTACTGAGAACTACGCAAATAGCACCTTTTAAGGTTATCTGTGGTATCTCAGTCTTATTTGCTCCCGGTATTTGAGGATAAATATAGATTGGATTGAACCGAAGCACTTGCAAACATTAATGTTATTTCTCAGATAATGGGCTGCTGGCACTCAATCATGGTCATTATCGCTAAGAGTAGTATCGGACATGAATATTAAAAAAGGACATGCTAACATTGTAAATGATGCACCAGGAATATGATGTAGTCAAGGCACAGATGAAGCAGAAATTGTTATTAATCAGCAAGACAGAGAATTCGAAGGGCAAAGAGAAAGTTAAAAGCTTATGTAATCCCATTTATGAGAGAGCAAATATAGAATATATGGAGGAAGAAAAGATGGCATACGCAAGAAAAGAAGTTGAGAATATTGATGGATTATTAAAGGATGGTAAAAAGAAGTTTGTACGATATGAGGAGGGAGCAGCGATGTTTTCATTGGGTCTGCATACCTTTGAGCAATTAGCAAAGGAAGCAAAGGCAATTTACAAGATCAGAAAGATTGCGTTGGTCAATACGGACATTATCGAGGAGTATTTAGAAAACTTTCGAGAAATTTAGTGTAAAAATGTATCAACAAGAGCGGAGAAATTTTCTCTATGGAGCTCTATGGACAATCATGGGAGGGACAGCTAAATTCTTATTTCATAGCTAAAACTAAAGGTTGCAGGGGACTTTTTCCTAAGCTATAATTACCTTGAACACAGAACTTAAGCTGTTCCTCACCCTAAGAAAGTGAGGAATTATTATGGCATCAAGAAAAGATTCAAGAGGCTATGCGCTTCGTACCGGAGAGAGCCAGAGGGCAGATGGTAGGTATTCATTTTCCTATGTGGACAAACTGGGAAAACGTCATGCTATTTATGCACAAACGCTGGTTGCGTTAAGAGATAGGGAAAAGAAAATTCAACGTGACATTGAAGATGGATTGGATTCAGCCAAAGCTGCGCAGATGACAGTAAACGATTTATATGACATTTACATTGCTCAAAAGTTTGATCTGAAGCCTAGTACGAAGAACAATTATATCTACTGTTATAATCATTTTATACGAGAAACTTTTGGAAAACGCAAACTTCTTACAGTAAAGTACTCCCATGTAAAGGGATTCTATTACCATTTGATCCGGGAGGGCGGCCTGCAGCCCAATACCCTGGACAATATCCACACCCAGCTGCACCCGGCGTTCCAGATGGCTGTCAGAGATGAGTTGCTTCGAAAGAATCCTTCTGATGGAGTCATGGGAGAGATTAAGAAGAGCCATATCTGGGTAAAGAAGAAACGCCATGCCCTTACGATTCCACAGCAGCGAGCCTTCATGAACTTCCTCGAAACGCAATATGAGTATCGTGGATGGCACCCTGTTATTACGGTTCTCCTCGGAACCGGAATGCGTATTGGAGAATGTCTGGCGCTAACCTGGGATGATCTTGATTTTGATAACAGGACTGTTGGTGTAAATCGTACCTTAACCTACAGGCCGGAGCCTGAAAATGGGTGTGTAGTCCATATTTCCACGCCGAAGACGGAAGCCGGTAAGAGAACAGTACCTATGATTGATGAAGTCTATGAAGCATTCCTGGAAGAGTATCAGATCCAGAGCTGTCTAGGCTTTAATATCAATGAGATTGATGGCTTTTCGGGATTTATTTTTTCTACAGGGGAAGGAAATGTATATACTCCGGAATCAATTAATCGTGCTATTCACAGAATCACAGAGGCTTATAATAAGCAGGAGACAGTAAAGGCATTGGAAGAAAAGAGAACGCCACTTATTCTTCCCAGCTTCTCAGCCCACAATCTAAGACACACCTTTTGTACGAGACTTTGTGAGAATGAATCGAATCTGAAGGTTATCCAGTCGGTTATGGGACATGCAGATATTTCAACTACGATGGATATCTATGCAGAGGCTACGGCTGAGAAGAAGCAGGAGGTATTTGCTGGGTTACAGAATAAGATTATTATTAAGTAGAGGAAAAGAATCCAGAGAGGGACTTGGAATCGGAAGAACCGATGAGAGTACTTCTCTGGATGTTTTTTTGGCTGACATTTTAATTAAAAAATTGAAAATACGTTGGAGCATTCTGTGTATGAGTTTTGAGAGATGATTATGAAGAAATGTACATTTGAATCCTAATTTTCACATGGATAAATGTTAAATGCCGAACTGATGCTCTTAAAAGAATTTACAGGACTATCTCTTCAAAGGTAATAACTCATCTAAGGCCAACTTTATATACTTATCCCACAGAACAAAGTCATGTGTATAGCCTTCAGGACAGATATAATTAACAGAGTAGCCTATTTCTTCTAATTTCTTTACGTCTTTTTCCACCCGATCTCTTATAAATTCTTCACTTCCGCAGATGATATGGAAGTTACATACCTCAATACCTTCCTGAAGGAATTTCTTTGCAGCGGCCTCAATGTTATAAGGTGAGTCATCTATGGACTCAGCATTCCCAAAGGATGAATTATAAAGCGGAAAGTTCTTGCGAAAATGTGTACCGTTCAATTCCTCTTTGAGTATTTCTGTTGACAGAGTCATTCCGATGCCGCCGGAGATATCTACGCAGGTCTTATAAAGGGATGGGTGCATGAGGGCAGTGCCAAGTGCAACGTTGCCGCCCATTGCATAGCCTACAATAAAATTTTCTTCACGTTTAGGTGAAGAGGCAAATAATGACTGTATAACTATGGGTAATTCCTCTGATAAAAACTTCTGGTATTTCACACCATACTGTGTATCAATGCCAAATGAGTTTGTAATGTTTGGAGTTACTAACATTACATTATTTTCCTGTGCATATCGCTCAGCATTACTGTATCTGTAAGTCAAGGTATCATCGTCACCACCGCCGTGGATCAGATACACGGTCTGAAACTTCATACCGGGATAGTATGACCTGGACCGCTTTCCCTCCATCGAAAGTGCCATAGCACCGGAATCCTGTACATAATAACTATAATTATCCGTTGGATACACAATAGAGACATCAACGTAATGTCCTAGGGTCTGGCTTCGAAAATTAAATCGCATATAGCTCATCAGTATTATTTCCTTTCAAACTTATAGTATATTACTCTTGTTTTGAGTCTTTTTTCTGTATTCACTAGGTGTTACGTTCTCATGCTTTTTAAACATCTGTGTAAAATGAGAAAAATTGTTGTATCCTAATTCGGATGCGACCATACTGACTGGAATATTGGGGTTTTCTAAAAGATCCTTTGCTGCATCGACCTTTATTCTCAGAATGTAATTCTTAACATTTTCACCTGTTTTTTTTTTGAATAGTTTAGAAAAGTATTCAGGGCTTAAGTGTACATAATCAGCAACGTCTTTCACTGAAATATCATTGGATATATTGGCTAAGATAAACTCCTTTGCACGTTCTACATCATCCTTTAAATCATCGGTCGATGAAGCGAATGCAACGGCATTTACAATAAATGAAATCCCCTTCTTCAAAGACTTAACATCCTTAAAGCTGTTCATATATTCATTGTAGCTGTATTCGTCTGTAAATAATCCCATAATATCAATATTCTGCTGATAGGAATAAATAAAAAATATCTTTGTAAGCTGTTGATGGAATTCACATAGAATCTCAAGGTTAAGTCTGTTTATGGATACGTTGAAATTAAGATATGAAAATATATTTTCTTCCAGCAATGAAAACTGGTTATTTTCTAAAAGTTTTGTCCAGCGGGCAATATTCTCCAAAATATTCGTTGACCCGGTATTCAGAACATCTTTTTCGGTAAAATACATTCCCGGCTTCTTTGCAACATTGTTAGTTAATAACTGATGTCCAGTATAGATAGTATCACGAATATTTGCAAGCTGACTGATAGGAGTTGCATAACAGGATAATTCAGGCCCTATTTCCCTGCAAAGATCTTGGTAGAAGGATTTAAAAGCATCAGGAGCAATAGCCTCCAGAGATTTGTCGTTGCAAACCAAAAGTACAACAAACTGTTTATATCTGTTGAGACATACTAACGGATATATTGCCGGAGAATAAAAGCTTTTATTAGCACCTTCAAGTAGAGCAATAAAAATCGGCAAATCGGATAAGGTTGGGGATTCGGATTCTGAGTACGGATAAATATCAATAATAATTGCCCGGATAGTAGAATCCTCTTTCAGAGTGTAGCCCATTTGATTTAACGACAGAATCGACTGCTGCTTATTTGATGGATTTTGTGAAAATAAATTAAGCACTAGCTGACTTGTGGATTCCACATCATAATAATGATTTTTCTGCCGATCAGACATGATTTTAGATACAGCCCGCATAATAACATCTTCAATTTCATGATAAGGTGCGGGTTGTATAACGTAATCAAAGCAGCCGAACTTAATGCTTTCCTTGGCGTATGTGAAAGAAGCATGGGAGGTTAACAGTATAATGATTGTGGAGGAATGATTTTCATATACCCACCTGCATAAGCTGAGACCATTCTCGCCGGGCATTTCTATATCAGATAACAGGATATCGATATCATTAGTCTTTATTATTTCTTTTGCCTCGGATACATTTGTTGCGGTGAAAACACGATCAATGCCGATCTTGTTAAAGTTAATACCGCTCATAATTCCATTTAATACGGAGATCTGATCGTCAACAATAATTATATTCATATTTCTCTCCAATTTTAAGTATAATAATTATTCGTCCGGTATTTCTAAAAGCGGAAGATAGATTAACACACATGCACCGCCGGAAGGAATGTTGTAAAATGCAAACTGGTAGTTTGTCTTATATATCAGCGCAATTCGATGCTTTAAGTTTGAAATACCAACATGTTTTTTTGCAAATAAATCATTTTCGGAACTATTTAACTTTTCAAGCACTTCCGGAGAATACCCAATACCATTATCGCTTAGATGAATCTGCATTACCGGTTCGCCTTCCAACTCGGCAGGATTAATTTTTATGTCGAAGATCAGCAGGTTGTCCGATTGCTTGTTGTATTTTACGGTGTTCTCTAAAAATGTCTGAATAAGCAGAGATGGTACCGGATATTTATTCAACTGATAATCAACCTGGCTGTTAAGTATCATAGGTGATTTTCGGTCTAATAGAATAATATTGTAGTAGTCATTGACTTCCTGCAATTCCGATTCCAGGGACACCAGCTGCAGATTATCATGGAAAACATAACGCAAATGGTTTGAAAAAGCAATAATCATTCTTTGCATTTTCTCATATTCTTTATTGCCCAGCATATTATATAAGCTCTTTAGGCAGTTAACAAAAAAGTGCGAACTGGTTTGAAGATTATAATACTGTAATCTGGCATGATCTTTTTCAAATGTTTCCAGCTGCTTTTCATTGTTTAAGGCAAGCTTCTGATCAATAAGATTTGCTAAAGCATGGTTGATATTCTGGTATTCAATAATATTACTGTCATTATTATTTATGAAAGGGGAAGAATCATTTTGTTCTAAATGATTCGTAGCCGCATTGATCTGGTTAAGAGGATAGATCAAAATCTTATTGAACGAGTAGAATATATAAATAATAATAGTACAGGTAACTAATGCAATCAGAATAAATATGATAACAGAGGTCTTGGCAAAGGAGTACATATAGTTGGAGGCTACGATACAGGCTATACTGATATCTGAATTCTCTATCGGTGATGTCTTCACAATATAATCTGAAAAGAATGGTGTTCTCATTGTATTCTTAAGGTCATCAATTGTTATTCCCATTTCAGAAAAATAATCTGTATTTGTCAATATCTTTTCGCTGTCAAAGAAGCCATAAGATAAGGATGCATATTCAGAATTGGAATACTTAATCAGGTCAAATTTTTCGAGGTCTAAAGCAGCACAAACATATAGATCATTGACCTTAAAGGCTTTCATGATTACGGAATGATGCTCATCCTGAAAGGTGATCCAGGTTCCAAACTGGCTTTGCTCCTGAGCGAACCAATAATCTCTTAAATTGTCCTTTAGCTGATAAATGTATTGTGAGCCGTTCGAAGAAAAGGAAGAGCCATAGGCACACATAGAAATACTTCTATTCTTGTTGAAAATAAATATGGACTCATAGGGTGAAACATTTCTTTTTAGCATTTCCAATACATTATACTGAAGTATTACTTTGTCGGTATCCTTCAAGCTTTTCATCGTAAGCAATTGAAATGAATTGTCTGAATAACATAGCTTTTGCTCAAAGGTTGTTACAGCTGACATTTCTGATTGTAGCGTATATACATAAAAGTTCATGGCGGAGCCGGCATTGTCGGACATCTGCTCACTGGTGGTTGAAATGAACATGATGCAGTAAAAAAGAAGAACTCCGGAGGTACAGGCAAACAGAATTAAAAAGTATTTGAAAAATACCTTTCTGATAGAGTCAGGAGTTTTTAATTTGAAAGTCATAGAGGCTACCCCTTCTGTTAAACGTTTACATTATATGGATAATAAACACGCAATAATTACCAAAAGTCTACTTTTATTTATTCTTATATTAGCAAAGTCGACGAAAAAAGTCAAGAAATCGATAATAAAACGCAGAAAAACGAAGTGTAAACGTTTGACAATGAAAATTAATAATGAGACAATATTTATAATAAAAGAAAAAAGGAGATGGACGAATGGCCTATTTAGAACTTAATGCCTTATCAACAATATTATGCGGATCCTTCAGCGCAAAGGTGTATCTGCCTGAAATGGACAAGTTATTTTTGGATGATGATAAGCATGAAAAGAAGTACCCGGTATTATGGCTTCTTCACAGCGAAGGAGGAACAGCGCTGGACTGGAATAAAACAATAGCTGAGAAATGTGCAGCCGAATATGGAATATTCATTATTGCGCCGGATGCGCAGCATTCCATTTGTACCAATATGGATTATGGTCCTAACTATGAGGATTTCCTGGCAGCAGAGTTACCGGGAATTTGCAGAAACAATCTTCCGATCTCAGAAGATCCTGCACTGAACTGGATTGGCGGCGTGGGAACAGGAGCATACGGAGCAGTCAAAGCGGCAATCAAGCACCCGGATGTCTTTACAAAATGTATCGCAATGGATGGAATATTCGACATGGAGAAAATATGTAAGAAAGCAATGAGTGGTGAACCCACGGAGATATTCCATAAAGAAGAGTCCTTAAAGGCGGTATTCGGAGATATAACAAAGATTGCAGGCAGTAAACATGATGTATTTGAATTAGCAAAAAAATGCGATACGGGAAGGTTCTATATTACCGGGAAAAAAGAGTCAAAATATGCGGAGGAAAGAGTGCGTTTGGCAGAAGCCTTAAAGGACAAGGCAAAATATCTTGAAACAAACGGAGAGGTTATGGATTTCAGCGAACCGATGGTATTAAAGTACGCAGTTGATTGGCTATGCAATAAGTAAACAGGAGGATAAGAAATGGCGAATATAAGATTGCACTATTTTTCAGAAGCGCTCCAAATGACGGTAGGAGTTAATGTTATTATTCCGGAAAACACCTGGGGCCACTCACTTGCCGACAGACCGAAGGGCTATCGTTATCCGGTGCTTTGGCTACAGTCCGGCGGCGGTTTTGATTATACAGATTGGCAGAGGTATACGGCACTTGAACTTTATGCTGCAGAAGCGGGTATCGCTGTTGTATGCAGCGGTACCTACTGCTCAGGATATATGGATACGAAACATGGAGATTTCAAATATTTTACACAGCTTTCCATTGAAACGCCCAAGGTTGTAAAGCATCTGTTTCCATTGTCAGAGGATCCGAAGGAAAATTACATAGCGGGCTTTTCGATGGGCGGATACGGGACACTGAAATGGATGCTCAGAGATCCGGAAAAATTCGCAGCCTTTGGTCTTTTCTCAGGCATTAAAAACGTACCTGATGTTATACCGGAGTTCGAAGACAAAGAAGACCCCTTCTATATGTTCGCAGCAGCTTATGGTGATGCGGTCAATACGAGGAACACGGAAGATGATGTCGTCTATATGCTGAAGAAACAATTAGCGGCTGGTAAAACCTTCCCGAAGGGATATATGGCAACAGGCGTTGAAGATACACATTATAAAGACAATGTCGAATTTATGGATCTGTATGAGTCAATTGGACTCAAGTTTGAAAGAATTATCGACCATGGTGCACATAACTGGGAATATTGTAACCGTCATGTTAAGAATTTCCTGGACTGGATTGATATTAAAGATACTTTCCAGCGGGATTCTGAATAGTGCGAAAAGAATTCCGAGATAGATTGGAATTCTCTTGGGAAGAGCTGCCGTGAAGCGGCAGGATGCGAGATAGTACGAAAAGAATTCCGAGAAAGATTGGAATTCTCTTGGGAAGAAACTGCGGAATTTCGCTCAAGTGGGCTCATTCCTTGTTTCTTCCGGGGCAGCATTCGAGTTAGTACGAAGAAAGTGTGAGGAAAATCGCCTCACACTTGGGAAGAGCTGCCGTGAAGCGGCAGGATGCGAGTTGTGATGAAAGGCAAGGTTATTTATATGGGAGAAATGTTTTTAAGACCGGGAACTCCGGATGATAATAACAGAGATTATCTTCCCGAGAAAATCAAAGGTTCCGATATTGTGGTAAACGAGAACGGTAATAATTCACAGCCCTATCCGATAAACTTAAAGGAATTTCATGGTGTGATAGCAGATGATCTGGAAGATGAGTGGTATGTATATGTACCGGATAGTTATGATTCCTCCAAAAAAACACCGTTAGTACTGTCGATGCACGGAGGAATGATGACAGGCTGGGGTCAGGCGATTTATACCTCCTGGACGATTGCTGCCGACAGAGACGGCTTTATCGTTGTATTTCCGAATGCAAGCTATAACCGATTCTGGCAGGTAAAATGGGGTACCTGGGAGATAGATCCCGAAAAACGTACACCGGGTTCCATGGAAGGAGAACCGCAAGGAGTTAAGGCTTGTCCGGAAGACGTAGCTGATAATCATGATATAAAACTGGTATTGGGCCTGATTGATCTGATGAAGAAAACCTATAACATAGATGATGGAAGAATCTTTATGCAGGGTATGTCGATGGGTAATATGATGACGGCATTGTTTGCCAGAAACTTTGGAAACCTTTTGGCAGGAGCGGCAGGCTCAGGAGCAGCAGCTTTCTTATCACTGATTTTTACGAAGGACGAAAAGATTATTAATAAAGGCGGCCCGCTTGCTGTCTGGCAGTCCAGACCGGAGCGGAATGACATTCCTCCGGGCAGAGAACTTGAGAAAAAGGTACATAAATATAACAGATTATACTGGATGAGAATTAACGAGTGTGAATTGGTTCCGCAGATTACGATCCAGGGCGAGAATAACCTGGCTTTCTACAAAGGAAAGAAGGCTGATGTGGTTTATTTGGATATCAAGAACAGAGATCACGGGCAGACCTTCGATGATGCCGCACTTGTTTGGGATTACTTATTTTCCGGTGTCAGAAGAGAGCCTGACGGAACTATCGTATGCACCGAACCGGTGAAGGCAAGAAAGGGAGATGCTTTCGCTTTCGCGGTTACAACGGGAAGTTCAAAGGTGTGGTTTAAGAATAGTATCCAGGAAATGTCCGGTGAGACGATTCACTGGAAGAAGATGAAGTATCATGGACTGGAAGGCGGACAAAAAATCAGAGGTGAGTATCACATGGTTCCATTATCCTTTTTGGTGAAGGCTTTTGGTGCGGAAATGGAGTATTCGCCGGCTGCTCTTATAGCCAAAGTAAAGCTCTCAGACGGCAGGGCGCTTCAATTTGCAAGAGGAAGCATCGGCTGCATTATCGATAATTCACTTACGCAGATGTACTGTGAAGCCTTACACCGAAACGATGAACTTTATATATCAGTTGAGTGGTTCTCAGAGTATGTGTGTAACCTGCATGTTTCCGTCTGTGAAGAGGTTGTATATGTAACAGATCATTCCAATAAGTTATCTGCAAATATGGCAGATCTTATTAAGGATTTACTGACTGACAACATAGTTCCGGACAATTATGAAGACATGCTGTAAAAATGTTACAGTTCAGCCTTCCAGGATATTAATACGACTTGAGAAGGAAATGTTCCCATGGATGAGCCGTTTCCGCTTAATTGCGTTACGTAACGGTACATAAGGCATTAGTCTTGCATAAGGCTAAACTGTAACGTAAAAAGAGATGAAGCTTTTACTGGATCAGGATGGAGGAAACAATGGAAAATAAAATAAAAATATTACCCGGAAGTCCGGATGATAATAATCGCGAGTATTTGCCGGAGTCAATCAAAGGATCGGATATTGTTGTGAATGAGAGTGGAAATAACTCACAGCCATATCCGAAAAATCTTCAGGAGTTCCACGAAATCATGGGTAATGATACACCGGATACCTGGTATGAATATGTACCGGAGTGTTATGACCCGTCAAAGAAGACGCCCCTTGTATTATCAATGCATGGCGGCTTGATGACCGGCTGGGGACAGGCCATATATACCTCCTGGACAATGGTAGCAGACAGAGACAACATCATAGTGGTATTTCCCAATGCTCACACAAGAAGACTGTGGACGCTGGAGGCTACAGAATTAGAATTAAGAGTTGATGAACAAATGCCGGAGGATATTAAGCAGAACTTAGGAACAAATGAAGAAAACCCGGATATAAAGATGGTTTTTGCGTTATTAGAGTACTTGAAAGGTAAGTACAATATTGATGAAGAGAGAATCTTTATGCAGGGCATGTCCAACGGTAATATGTTTACTTCACAGTTTGCCAGATATTTTGGGGACAAGCTGACAGCTGCCTCCGGTGCCGGCGGTGGTACACCCAATCCACGTCTTTTATATCAGGATGGAAAGCTTAGGAATCAGGCCGGACCTGTCGGTATGTGGACCTCGATACCGGAGACCAATGGCTGCCCGCCGTGGTGCGAATTTGATGATTTAACCATATACAAATATACCAGAGTATACTGGAATGAGGTAAACGGCTGCAATACAGATCCCCAAATCAGCATTATCGGGGAAAATGCCTTTGCATTTTATAAGGGTGATAAAGCGGATAATGTTTTCCTTGATATCAAGAACAGAGATCATGGGAATGCCTTTGATGAGGCAGCCTTAGTATGGGATTATTATTTCTCAGGACTCAGAAGAAAAGCGGATGGATCAATTGCGGACGAAGGATCAAGGCTTGGGCGCACCGGTGATAAATTTGCGATTGCCGTAGCTGATGGCTGCACGACTGCATGGTTTGAGAACAGGAAGGTGGAGATGAAGGCTCCCGCTATTAAGTGGCAGAAGTTAAAATACCACGGACAAAATGGCGGACAAAAGGTAAAGGGCGAGTATATCTGTGTACCTGTCTCCTTCATTGCAAAGGCATTTGGAATTGAATATAAATACGAGGAAGACGGAGCTGTTGCCTACCTGTATTTGAAGGACAAAAGAGAGTTACAGTTTGCAAGAGGAAGCATTGGCTGCGTGATTGACAATGATATCAGAAGTATGTACTGTGAAGCATTACATAGGAATGGGGAATTATGCATTTCTCTGGAATGGTTCGCAAGATTCATTATGAATATGTGCGCATCAAGATGTGAAGATGTTCTATATGTAACAGATCATCATGCGGAACTTGGCGTAAATATGGCAGATGTTATTCGTAACCTTTTACACAATGTAAAGGAAAAAGTGAATTATTAAAAATAATTCACTTGGGAAAAACTGCGGAATTTCGCTCAAGGAGGCTCATTCCTTGTTCTTCCGGGCATGAATATTAGAAAGGGAGGAAATCAGATGGCTGATATTAGAATCTTACCGGGTACTCCTGATGATGATAACAGAGAGTACCTTCCGGAGATAATTAAGACTACAGATACGGTAGTAAATGAAAATGGCAACAATTCCATTGTATTTCCAAAAAGGCTTCAGGAATTTAAAGAAGTAGTGGCAGGTGATGAGGAGGATGTCTGGTATGAATATGTTCCGGAAAGCTACGATCCTTCGAAGAAGGTTCCGCTTGTAGTCGGATTGCACGGCGGACTGATGACAGGCTGGGGACATGCCATCTACACCTCCTGGACGTTGGTGGCTGAAAGAGAAGGGTTTATCTGTCTCTTTCCGAATGCTCATGAGAAGAGAATGTGGGCCAATTATGGTGTGTTTGATAACTTTGACCCCAACCTGGCACCGGACCTTCCGATTGTAATTCCGCCAAAAGACATTAAGGATAATCATGACATGAACATGATCCTTGCCCTGATTGAAAAGATGAAGAAAAAGTACAATATCGATGAAGGCAGAATATTTATGCAGGGCATGTCAATGGGTAATCTTATGACGGGTCAGTTTGCAAGACAGTACGGGAACATCCTGGCAGGTGCGGCCGGTTCGGGGGGCCCCAGTGAACTTAAAAATATATTCGATCAGGATGGAAGGATTATTAACAAGGCCGGTCATCTTGCCATCTGGCAGTCACGGCCGGAAAAGAATGGTCTGCCTCCGGGAAAAACCTATGACGAGTACACCATTAATAAGATGAACCGTATCTACTGGATGAGGATAAATGAGTGTGAGCTGGTTCCGCAGATCAGCATTGTCGGGGAAGACAATTTCGCCTTCTATAAAGGAAAAAAGGCCGACCTTGTCTATGTTGACATTAAGAACAGGGATCACGGGCAGACCCTGGATGAAGCCTTTCTTTACTGGGATTATCTTTTCTCAGGGACAAGAAGAAATCCGGACGGAACAATAACTCATGACGAAAGCAAGCTTCCGAGAACGGGTGATGCGTTTGGTATCGCAGTAGCCGAAGGCTTCGATAAAGCCTGGTTTGGTAATAAGGTTGTTGATTTGAAGACAAAAGCCATTCAGTGGGATAAATTAAAATACCATGGATTAAACGGCAGCCAGGTTGTAAGAGGTTCTTACCTTTGTGTACCGCTTTCCTTCCTTGCGGAGGTATTTGAAGCTGATTATAAATCCGACGATGCTGCAGCTACCGTTGTATTAACACTTAAGGATGGAAGAAGACTGCAGTTCGCAAGAGGAAGCATCGGATGTGTTATCGATGATACCGTCAGATGTATGTACTGTGAAGCACTTCACAGAGATAATGAACTCCTTGTGTCGATTGAATGGTTTGCAAAGAATTTCTACGCACTTCAGGTATCAAGCTGTGAGGGAGTGACCTATATAACAGACCATTTCGCTGATCTATCGGCATTCATGGCAGATCTTATCAAAGACCTGTTCAAGGGCGAAATGGTTCCCGATAATTACGACACTTTGCTTTAATCAGCAGCCAGGTGATTGCGAAATAGTATGGTCTAATCAATTGTTTACACAGAAGATACAATTCCTTCGCTCCAACGCTCATTCCGCTTAACTTCCGCTCCGGAACAGCATCTTCTGTATAATCAATATGAAGGGTTACCAGCATAGAAAGAATGGAGGTTTATTATGAATAAAATAGTCGCGTTTACCCATATCGGAGACTACGGACAGGCAGTTGACAGTATCAAATTTATATCAGATAATGAATTCAATGTGAGTGAGGCAGCTCTTACAATCGAAGGACATTATTGTGATTTAAGCCGAAAAGCGTTATCAAAAGGTATATTAGCTGTTGAAAAAGCAGCAGATGGAGTTGAGGTTACAGTAGATCCGTTTTTATACAGGTATGATTTTAAAATCTCAGGAAAGCTTGGCCGGGAAGAAATTACAGTAACCAAAAAAGAAATAAACGAGCTGGTTGTTAAGGGTTTAGATACCTTCACTGCCAAGAACGAAAACGGTGTAATTTATAGAATATACGAGCCGGAAGCAATCACTGCAAGACCTCTGGTGCTATTTCTTCACGGCGGCGGTGAATGCGGCGAAGATAATTTTATCCAGATGACAGGTACCTTAGGAGCCTTAAGATTAGCTGAAAAATGGCCGGAGATGTACGTTATGGCACCTCAGGCACCGGCAGGCTCACTAACCATGCAGGAGAATTTTGAAGTAATGAAGAAGAGGAGCAATCCTTTCCGTGTTGAGATCGGAATGACTCCGTTTGCTCTTAAGGGCGAGAGAGGCTGGAACAGGGATTATCTGGGCAAGGTATGCGACATTATCCGTAAGATGATTGCAGAAGGAAAAGTCGATCCGAAGAGAGTGTACGTGATCGGTATGAGCATGGGCGGGGGCGGAACCATTAACGCTGTTTCTGTTGCTCCTGATTTATTTACGGCAGCAGCACCGATATGCCCCAGTATGAACGGGGAAAGCTACGCTCAACTATTACACTGGCCAAAAGTTCCGGTATGGATTTCAACAGCATATATGGACCACCAGCATGGCAGGCATGCATATATTCTGAATGCCTGCAACAAGCTTTGGGACGAAGGCAGGAAAGATGTGAAATATACGATTTATCTTCCGGAAGAGCTGGAAAAGTACGGAATAGGCAACACGGAAGGAATCAATAGTAAAGAGCTTGACGCGGAAAACCATAACAGCTGGATACTTACCTTACACAATGAAAAAGGAATTCTCGACTGGATGATTTCACATATAAAGGAGTAAATTTAAGTTCAAAGAGGGGTAACGATAAAATGGCAACAATCAAGGATGTAGCAAAGCATGCAAATGTATCGATAGCAACAGTGTCAAGAATCATAAACAACAGAGGGCCGATCAGTACTAAAACCCGGCAAAAAGTGTATGCTTCTATGAAGTCTTTAAACTATCAGCCGAATGAAATGGCAAGAGCGCTGCAGAAACAAAAAAGCAATATGATTGGATTGATTGTGCCATCGATTGTGTATGCCTTCTTTAGCAGACTGATCGAAGCGGTGGAGGAAACCTGCCATAATAATGGATATAAGCTTATGCTGTGCCGTTCCGGGGAGAACGAGGATCGTGAAATAGAAATGGTATCCATGCTTGAGGGTAACAAGGTAGACGGGATCATATTGTGCAGCAGACTGGGAGATGCAAGCATATATGCCGGCAAAACGATGCCGATTGTAAGCATTGACAGAGATATTGAAGGCTTTTCCACAGTTACCTCAGACAATTATTATGGCGGGACACTGGCCGCCAAAGAGCTTTATAAGGCAGGTTCCAGGCGTCCGGTATTGTTCGGAAATGAGATGCCGGAGTATATGACCATGAATTACAGAAACGTCGGATTTTTAGAGGAGTGTAAGAAATTAGGCGTAAATCCGCAGTACATATGGACTTCCGATGCATTGCCAAACGATGACTCTTTAATTCAAAGCTTTTTGAAAGGCATGGATCAGTATCAGGACGCTGATGGCTTATTTATTATCAGTGATGCAATGGCTGCAGAAATAGTATGCAATCAGGAAGTCAGAAACAAGGGAATTATCGATCGGATGCCCATTATTTCCTATGACGGATTAGAGATTTCCAAGCTTCTTAATATTACTACAGTTGCACAGCCAATCTATGAAATGGGAGTGTGTGCGACAGAGCAGCTGATTAAAAGGATTGAAGGCAAAGCTATGCATATGCGTTCTATTTTACCGGTACAATTGATTGAAAGAGACAGTACAAGGAAATACAAAAAATGTTAGCTCAAAGGAGAAGAAGATATGTCCTTATTAACTTATAATTTTGAAAGTGAATATTTAAATAATAATCATCAGATTACTGTTATTCTGCCTGATAAGAAAAGAGGTGTAGCTCCCGAAGCTTTTTACCTCAGCGGTAAGAAATATAAAGTTCTTTGGCTGCTTCATGGTACCTATGGTGATAACACCGACTGGATCAGAAAAACGAATATTGAGCTTTATGCTGCAGAGAAGGACCTTGTAGTTGTTATGCCTTCCGCACTCAACTCGAACTATTCTAACTGGCCGGATGCGATGATGGGTTTTAATATGTATGATTATTTTACGAAGGAATTGATGCCGCTTATTTATGGCTGGTTACCGGTATCCGATAAGAGGGAAGACAATTTTATTGCAGGTCTTTCCATGGGCGGACGCGGAACGATCAAATTTGCGGTCAACTATCCGGAGCTATTTGGGGCAGCGGCTGTTCTTTCCGCTGTTCCTATCCCGTTTGATGAATTAAGACCCGGTCATCCGAATATGATTATGGATACGGAAAATCCGAGAATGGCTCAGATAATTGCCAATGCCGGCGGATTTGAAGCTTATAAACAATCAGAGGAAAATGTCTGGGCATTGATTGATAAGCTGGCTCCTACAGGCAGACTTCCAAGATTAATGTTTGCCTGCGGACATGAGGATCTTCTTCTCTATGACAGATATAAGATATTTCAAGAGCACTGCAAAGAAATCGGCTTGGAGGTTAAGTGGTTTGACCTACCGAAATATAAGCATGAATGGAGATTCTGGGATCTTGCGATTCAGGAAGCATTAACCTTCTTTGGCCTTGAGGGATCAGATGGCGGAAATCCGTTCTAAGAAATTCCTGGCTCCCCTCATAAATGAGGGGCTAATATTCTTTTAAGCTTTGGGGATAAATGCGAGTGTTTAGAGCCGTTACATATCCGTAAGAAAATGAAGCACAGAATACATGATATAGCTGCCATATATGAAAGTTAATGCAAGGAGTAAGACGAAAAAGACAAACGAGGATACCTCTTCTAAAGGATAACAAAATTCAGAGGGCTGTCGTACGACAGCCCTCTTTGCTTTAACACAAATTAATATGCTTTTATTTATCCATACATTCATACGCAAGGTCTCTGATCTTCGGATGGATCTCACTATAAACCTTGGGGAAACCCATAATGTGCTGCGCATAGAAGATACTGATATGATTGATGGGATCGACTAAGGCATATGCGCCTGCAGCGCCATCCCATCCGAATTCACCAACGGGTGACTTTGATGCTTTGTCATCTACCAGCACTCTTACTCCAAGACCGTATTCATATCCAACTTTGCCTGCGAAAGCAAAGTCCTCACTCATCTGCCCTGTAGTATATGGAACGGTAAACCGCTTTACGGATTCTTCGGAAAGGATTCTTGTTCCGTTTGCTCCCACACCGCCATTACATAGTGCATCAATAAATGTACTATAAGCATCTACAGTGCCTGCAAGCCCCGCACCGCCGCTTTCATAGTTGGCCGTAATCTTAAAGCTTCCGGACATGACACCGTCATCCGGTTTGATTTCATCACTGCCGAAGGAACCCAGGTACATAGCACAGATTCTATCCGATAAGCTCTTATCGTTATCCCAATGGAAATAGAAATCTTTAATGCCAAGAGGCTCAAAAATATTATCCTTTAAATACTCTGAATATTTCTGACCGGATGCAGCTTCAACCACCGCCGCCAAAACATCATGAGCCAGACTGTAGGAATACCTTGTCCTAGGTTCATATACAAGCGGCATCTTTGCTATTGCTGCAATTACTTCTCTTGTCGATGCCTGATTGCTGCTCTTTTCTCTGATATCAATTAATTCCTGTGATGATGTATCATAGGATAAACCTGCTGTCATACTCATAAGATCTATGATTCTGATCGTATTATGTGCATAATGACATTTGTCAGTTGACTTTGGCCACCTTAACGGGAATTCAAATTTGAATTGGTCTGCTACCTTCATGGCATCGAATTCCGGAAGGTAGTCACGCACCTCATCGTAAAGTCTTAAATTACCTCTCTCAACCTGCTGCATTACGGCAGTCATTGTCACAACCTTTGTAGCCGAGAAAAGGCGGAACAGTGTATCTTTGCTGATAGGAGCTGTATTTTCATAATCTGAATATCCTGTCATGTGACGGTATACCACCTCATGACCCCTGGTAATCTTACAATCTGCTGCAGGAATACCAAACTCTTTATTCAGAGAATCAATATATTCTGTCAGTTTGTCAAAATTCATCGTTGGTCTCCTTTTTTAATATTCTATTCATAACAAGTGAAACGACTTATTCTTTCATCTTATTTCATTACAAGTGAAACGACTTATTGTTTCATCTTATTTCATGACAAGCGAAACGACTTATTGTTTCATCTTATTTCATGACAAGCGAGCCGACTTAATGATTTATTTATTTTCATGACAAGTGAACCGGTATTTCAATTCATCTTCTTCATGATAAGTGAGACGCTTTACTTACTTGTGCTGGCTTACAAGCCAGTCCATTATACCATATTCGTTATTGTATGTAAGTACCCATGCATTATGGTTTTCTGAGAATTTCTCCATCAGAGGAAGCTCAGGATCAGCAAAGCCATACTTTTCGAATTCCTCCGGAGCATATAGTGTAAGATGTGCGTTTTTATTACCGGCATCCTTCAGCTTCATGATAGCATCTACAATATATTTATGACGGTAGAAGGTATGATCAACATATGCTGTTGAGACCCAGATCTTCGTATCGGTAAGGGAACTAAGTATGTTGTAGGTATCAGGCATCATAGTCGGGCAAACAGGAGCGGCGGCTGCGAATAAATCACCCGCAACTGACAGCGCACGGAGGGCTCCGCACCCGCCCATGGATAAGCCGGTCACAAATACTTTGTCAGGATCAACCTTACCGGCGGCAATCATTTTTCTGATCACATCACATACCTTTGCAATATATTCTCTGTTCCAACCGAAGCCTGGCATAATTGAAGTGGTATAGAAGGTATTTTTAAATACTACGGAAGGGTCGGGCAGCATTTCGCTGATGCTGCCGGGTGCCTGCGGCGCCATAACATATAGGTCGGGATACATTTCTGCAAGCTTTAGAGCACCGAGAGTGCCTGTCATATGAATAAGGTTATCGCTGCCGCATTCACCGCCGCCATGCAGGAACAGGAGAAGGGGACGAGGGCCATCTGCTTTTGGACTATAGAGACGATAAATTACATCTCCGTCTTTTTTCGCTTCGAATTTATCTAAATCCTTGACATGGATATTATCCAGTTCCACATCCTTTTTTGAAAAGCTGGTGATATTGTTATTATGATTTATCTCTAATTTAAAATCACCATTATAGTAAATCGGGTCGATGACAATATGGCAGCCCTTCGCAATCGGGCTGATTGAACGAACCTTTCTGTTAACACTTCTATTTCCCAAATAAGCTGTCAGCGAAATATTGTCAGCCGTAAGACCGGAAGGAGCATCATATAAATCAAGTGCAACAGCCTCCCAGCCACGATTCTTTACTTCAACATAAACGGATAATTTCATTATTTACCTCCATTAAGGTGCTTCGCACCTTCACAAAATTCAAGGAAGGAAGCCGCTTCGCGGTATCTTAAGCAAACCGGAAAACAAGGAGCGAGCACCCTTGTGTGAGTCTACGAGTTTTCTCAGGGATTCCTTAACCTCCAGCAAGATGAACAGACAAGCTTAACTGTTTGTCTGTCTTAAAGGATAAGAAACGTATTAAAGAATACGTTCCTTATCAGAAGATTTATCGTAATAAGCTATTGTGTATGTGAATAATTTAAAATCAGCCTTTAACGTAGTATGATATTCATCCTTTTTCCAGGTGATTGTTACCGTACCGTCACCAAGATCCTCGCCGACTGTGATATCGCCGTTAAATGCTTCATAGGTATTTCGAAAACGCATTAATTCATAGAGACGGTTACAGACAGGATTTTTTACAGCCTCTTCAACTTCCTCTTTGGAATAATTGTGACGGTTGATCGTTCTGGGATCAGGATTTGTCTTCATGCTTTCAATGTCATTCTGGCCTGCAAGAAGTCCGACATAATATACCTGAGGGATCCCCGGAGTGAAGAACTGAACCGCCCTGGCAATGATATAAGCGTCGTTATTGCATCTGAGAGCGGAATAGTAGGTGGAACCAAGCTGATAGCTCTGAAATTTCTTTCCGTCCGTCTTAATCATGCTTGGAAGCTTGATATACTGCTTTGCTTCTTTTGTAATATCATCTACGTCTTCTCTGACAAAGGCGATTTCATCATCACTGAGGAGTCCCACTACATCCACAACACCGATTCCGTCATGGGTATCCAGTGTAGTAAACTGTTTTCTGGGACAGATGTTAAGCCAATGGATTAATCGGTCAGTTCTTCCGCTTTTCAGACCGTGCAATAAGAGCATTGGAAGAGCAAAATCGTATACCCAGTAACCCTTTTCAGCCATTTTAAGCTGTATTGTGTAGTTCTCGTGAATTTCAGGAAGCATCTGGGTCCCTGTTCTATGTAATGGCTTCATACCAATATCTAAAACCTCCCAGATCTCCGGTTCAACGAAGAAGCAGCTGGAACCGGGACGTTTCGAAGCATAAGCAAAAGCATCAAACCGGATCAGAGGAACGTGCTTGCTGAGAATTCCCAGATTCCTGTCATAATAATCCTGAGTTGCTTTTGAGTAGGGGTTGATATCAATCTGTTCCTGAAAGAAAGTGTTCCATAAGTGAACCGCTTTGCCGTCAGCTCTAATAAATTCAATGTAAGGGTAGTTCGCTTTTCTGCGGTAAAGGGCGGCTTCCTGCTCCGCGGTAGGATTTCCGCCGGGCCAGAATTCCTCCCAGTGGATAAACATATCGCGATTAGGAGAGCTATCCCCATTAGCCATATAATCTTTAAACTCTTCGGAACGAATGGAAACATGGTTTAACATAAAATCAGCCATCATATAATACTTGTCGGCGAGTTTATCGATATCTTCCCAGGTTCCAAAGGCAGGGTCAACGTGATCGTAATTGATTACAGCAAAACCGCGGTCACCGGAGGACGGGAAAAAGGGAAGAACATGAAGTCCGCCGATTACTCCGTCAAAATGTTCTGACAATATATCGTTTAATTCTTTTAAGTCTTTACCCATACTGTCGGCATAGGTGATCAGCATTATCTTGTTATCTATTTTCTTCATTATTAATCTCCAATCTGGAATGCAAATGACTACACAAACAAAACCTTGTCATATTACCGATATGCGGCATCTCAATAACGTGTAAGAACAAGGAGTGAGCCTGCTTAAGCGAACTCCGCGGTTCTTACCAAGTGTGAGAGGTCTTTTCTCACACTTTAGCCCTTAACAGCTCCGATAGTAATACCTTTCGTGAAGGATTTCTGGAAGAACGGATATGCCATAAGAATAGGTAATAGAGCGATCACTGCTAAAGCCATACGGATACTTACACTAGGTAGATCTGTAATCTTAATGCTTGGGTCCGAATGAGTCTGTAGGAAGGCAATGTTACTGAGAATAGAGTTTAAGTAGTTCTGAATACCATAAAGCTCACGTTTTGTCTGGATGAAGTATACACCGTTTGTCCAGTTGTTCCAGTAAGCGATCGCTGTCATAAGTGCGATTGTACCGATGATCGGTTTTGACATTGGAACCACTACCTTGATCAGCGTATGAATTTCGCTTGAGCCGTCAATCATAGAGGCTTCAATAACTTCGTTCGGTACATTCGAGTTAATATAAGTACGAACCATGATTACAAAGAAGGCGTTCATTAATAGGTAAGGAGCGATTAAAGCCCAGACCGTATCTGTGATATGGAAGATTTTTGAGTAAATTAAGTAGGTTGGAACGAAACCGCCGTTAAATAACATTGTAAAGAACACGATGAAAGAGAGGGCTTTTCTTCCGGGAAGATCTTGGCGTGACAGCGGATAGGCAAATAACATTGTCATAACAACACTGATCGTAGTACCCACACCCGTAATAAAGAAACTCATTCCGTAAGCTCTGAGAATATTTCCCTTGACGTTCCAGATATATTTATAAGCTGCCAATGAAAATTCCTTCGGGATAAAGGAATAACCATTCTGTGCAAGGGCAATTTCAGAGGTAAATGAACTGGCTATTAACAGGAAGAATGGAAGAATACATGCTAATACTAATAAAAGCATAATAAATCCCATTACAAAACGAAAAATTTTATTGCTGTAAACCATGAGTGTATCCTCCTTTTATTAGAATAAGCTGCTTTCTTTGTCGATTTTTGATACTACCGTATTCGCTGTAAATACACAGATGAAACCTAATACCGATTGTAGAAAGCCGGCGGCTGTGGAACGGCCGATATCGTTAAGCTGTGTTAATCCGCGGTATACGTAAGTATCGATTGTCTGTGTTGTTGAGTAAAGCAAACCGCTGTTCATAGGAACCTGGTAGAATAAACCGAAATCCGAATAGCAGATACGACCGACAGCAATAAGAATTAATATGATGATGGTTGGCCTAAGCGCCGGCAAGGTTATATAACGGATCTGACTCCATACACCCGCACCATCAACAGCAGCAGCTTCATAATAAGATTTATCAATACCTATTAACGTTGAATAGTATAGGATCGAACTGTAACCAAAGGACATCCATAAGTATACAACGGTAAGGATTACAGGCCAGTATTGTGCTTTGTTATACCAGCTGATTGGCTCGATTCCAAAGAGGGGTAAAATGCTCATGTTCATGAAACCGTTTTTTTCGCTTAAGAATGCGAATACAATATAACTGATAATAACAGTTGAAAGCAAGAAAGGGATAAGGATTATAACCTGACTGAATTTCTTGAAAAATTTGTTGCGGATACAATCTAATCCGATTGCTACAAATACACCCAGTAAGTTTCCCAAGAAAATGAATGCTAAGTTGTAAAGAATAGTGTTTCTAAAAAAGAGGAAAGCATCACTGGTACGAAAAAGGAAATTAAAGTTTTGGAAACCGGACCAGGGGCTGTTAATAAGACCGACAGCATAATTTACTTTCTTGAAGGCAAGAGCAAGTCCGGCCATTGGCATGTAGTTATTTACTATTAAATAAATAAGTCCGGGTAGCATCATAATGTACAATGGAATGTATCTTCGCATCTTCTGGAAAGATAATTTCTTTTTTTCTGATTTTGTTTCTTTCATGGGAACCTCCTTAAATAGTAATCCAAATAATTATTTGCATTTAACATATCATAATAATGCACAAGAATTCTATCAAAATTCTGCTGTATATTATCGTAATTTTAGTTTGCACGAGTTCTTTCTATAAACAAGAGTTTTTCTCTATAAAAAAGTGTCTTCGACACTTCAACTCCCCTAGCCCCTCATTCATGAGGGG
>ENA-UOOI01001186-UOOI01001186.1-fermentation-metagenome-genome-assembly--contig:-NODE-1186-length-28551-cov-33.758773_pt1 | contig 28551 bp, 27 predicted proteins | sample MGYA00245779_ERZ724027 | MGnify/ENA primary metagenome ERZ724027 (study PRJEB28704, sample SAMN03018318) | fermentation metagenome | biome: anthropogenic terrestrial biome; feature: soil...
CGATCTGATCATTGTAAAATGATGGACTGGACTGATTTCGTTTCAAGGAGGGATAAAATGAAATCAAGCATGATTCGCGATATAAATATGTCTGAGTCAGGCATAAGGAAGATGAAATGGGTAAAAGGCTATATGCCCGTTCTTTCGGCGATAGAGAAAGAGTTCATAGAAGAAAAACCTTTCTCAGGCAGGAAAATAACCATGTCTATACATCTTGAAGCTAAGACCGCTTATCTGGCAGAGGTATTGAGATCGGGCGGAGCACAGGTCGCAATAACCGGAAGCAATCCGCTGTCAACTCAGGATGATGTTGCAGCAGCGCTTGCCTCTGATGGATTAAATGTGTACGCATGGCATAATGCCACAAATAAAGAATACGAGGAGCATCTAAATGCTGCACTTGACATAGGCCCTGACATAATAATAGATGATGGAGGGGACCTGGTAAATATGCTCCACTCAAAAAAGGTCGATCTGATACCCAATATCATCGGAGGATGCGAGGAAACGACCACAGGCGTGATGAGGCTTAAGGCAAGGGAAAGGGAGGGCCTCCTCAAGTTTCCGATGGTATCGGTAAACGGTGCCTATTGCAAATATTTGTTTGACAACAGGTATGGGACCGGACAGTCGGTATGGGACGGCATAATGAGGACCACAAATTTGATTGTTGCCGGTAAAAATGTTGTTGTGTTCGGTTACGGCTGGTGCGGAAAGGGAGTGTCAATGAGGGCAAAAGGATTGGGAGCCAATGTGATAGTATGTGAAGTCAATCCAATAAAAGCTCTCGAGGCATATATGGATGGCTTTAAAGTAATGCCCGCTATAGAGGCTGCGGCAATCGGCGATATGTTCATAACCGTTACCGGAGATAAAAAGGTGATCACCAGGGAGCACTACAAGGTCATGAAAAATGGAGCCATACTTGCTAATGCCGGACATTTTGATGTTGAAGTCTGGAAACCTGATCTTGAAGATATGTGCATTGAAAAGAGAGTAATGAGAAACAACATAACAGGCTATGTGATGAAGGATGGAAGGATACTTAATCTTTTAGCTGAAGGAAGGCTCGTGAACCTGGCTTCCGGCGACGGCCATCCGGCTGAAATCATGGATATGAGTTTTGCTCTGCAGGCCCTATCAGCAAGATATATATGCAAAAATGAGGGAAAACTCAAAAACATAGTATACGATGTCCCGGATGAAATAGATTACAAGGTAGCCAGAATGAAACTAAAGGCTATGGGAATAAGCATAGACAGCTTGACTGAAGAGCAGAAGAAATATTTGAGAGGCTGGGGTGAATGATGAGTATACTGCTTAAAAATGCTCAAGTGATAACTTTAAATGACGATTCCGATGTATATGATAAATGCTGCGTAGGCATAAAGCATAAAAAGATCGATTATGTTGGACATTATTATCCGGGGATCGATGACGAATATGAAACGGTCTTGGATTGCACGGATAAGGCTGTAATGCCCGGATTTGTAAATGCGCACACACACTCGGCCATGACTATTTTCAGAAATTATGCCGATGATATGAAACTTATGGACTGGCTGTATAAAAAGATATTTCCGCTTGAAGACAAGCTTGATGGCGATATCGTATACTGGGCATCAAGCCTTGCAATAGTGGAGATGATAAAAAGCGGCACCACGATGTTCAATGATATGTATTTCTTCATGGATAAAACGGCCGAAGCATGCATAGATTCAGGCATAAAGGCGGCGCTGGCAAGAGGACTTTCAGGTGATGTTGCAGATAATGACGATCCTAAGATAAAAGAAGCTGTTGAACTTTATAAAAACTATAATAATGCCGGTGAAGGCAGGATAAAGGTCATGTTAAGCCCGCATGCGATATATACATGTTCGCTTCCCTATTTAAAGATGGTGGCCGAAAAATCCAGGGAGTTTAAAATACCCATACATACTCATGTATCGGAGACTAAAAGCGAGGTGGATGGTTCCATTAAAAAGTATGGAATGTCCCCTGTAAAGTTGTTGGACAACATAGAAATGCTTAAAAACGATACGGTTGCGGCTCATTGTGTGGTCGTCGATGATGATGACCTGAGAATACTTTCGCAAAGGGGCGTAAATGTAGCTCATAATCCTGAAAGCAACATGAAACTTGCAAGCGGTATCGCTCCGGTTACAAAGATGACGGATATGGGTATAAATGTATGCATAGGTACCGATGGGGCTTCAAGCAACAATAATCTTGATATGGTCGAAGAGCTTAGGATGGCTGCATATCTTCAAAAAGTACATAATGAAGATCCAACTGCGCTTCCGGTCGATGAAGTTCTCAAAATGGCAACAATAAACGGTGCAAAGGCTCTTGGATTCAAAGATTCCGGTATGATAAAAGAAGGAATGGCGGCAGATATAATCGTGATAAACACAGATAAACCTTATTATTATCCGAGATATGATATAAAATCTGCAATCGTATATTCCGGGAGCTCTTCCGATGTTGAAACTGTTATAATAGACGGAAGCATTGTCATGAAAAACAATGAGCTTGTTACAATGGATGAAGAAAGGATATATAGCGAAGTGGGACGCTGCGTCAAAAAACTCATAGGATAGCATTATAATAAGGCAGATGCATTATAAAGTATGAATATATACCACCTATTCGTGACATAGCCAAAGGGCATGTTTCATATATATAATTGAATACATGCAAGGAGGCCCAATTTACGTGGACAGGTGCGTAAAGTTGGTGAAAAATTTAAAAAATATTTTTGCCATATGTTGTATGCTCAATTCAATGCTGATTTTAACTTCATGCAGCAAGGGCGTTTTGGCAGCAAGTGACAATGAGAGGATATCTTTTTTGAAAAGATATGATATAGCGGTCAATACGGCGCGTCCATATTATAACTCACAAGTGGTGATTCCTAAGACATTTAATACGATATGGAAAATGAGAAGTATTTTTTCAGAAGATTTATTGGACATCAAACTTGACAGGTTTAAAGGCAAGAATTGCAATATATACATGTATCCGGTATCAAAGCTTGCATTTGATGTAAGAAAAGATGATCCGGTTGAAACAAGGGCCGTGATAATAAGCTATGATGACCATATAATATGTTCATATATTGATTTTATACTTGAGATAAGAGTGGTAGCTCCTATGTCTTTAAATGGGAAAACAATATCTGAACTATCCCAAATAAGCTGGGATGTATGGAAGGCTAAAATGGATAGCGATGACAACAAGCGCGTTGTCATATGGGAGTATTATGATTCATTGAAGTCCGGAAATTATGAAGAGGCATATTCATATATATATGACAAAAAAAATATTTCAAAAGAATATTTTATAGATACAGCTTCTAAATTAAACCTTTCTTATATAGATTTTCTGAGCCTGGAGCAAACAAATGAGCCTTCTGATTATGAATGCTCTTTTACAGTAAAGGCAAACATAAAAGATGGTAAAAAGATAAAAACTTGTGAAATAGTTTTCAACCTGAAAAAGGATTCATCATCAAAGGAATATGATGGATGGAAAATATACAGTGTCAAAGAAAAATGAATATAAAAAATAGCCCGATTAGATGGGGCGTCATAGGGAAGTTACCACTTCCCTGCGGATTGGCACAGGATGTTTCGGCATCCTGTGCCGTTTCCGTTTTCTACGGCATCAGACCGATGAAGTTATAGTAAATATCAATCTGCTGTGTGGCGTTCTTGTCACGGTACTCGCTGCGCTCATGAACTTCAATCCGCTCTACAAATTCCCGCAGGATTTCAGGGGTCAGCTCCTTGATGTCCGTATATTTCTCTACGATTTTCAGGAAACGTTCCACATTGATGACCTTTTCCGCATGGCTTTCAATTTCCTGCTCCAGCTGTTCCATTCTGGCGGTTAAGATATGCTGCTTATTTTCAAACCGCTGAAAAAAGGAAGCAACCAGATAAGTTGTACCACCGATTTTCATAGCCACCTTTTCTCCTATCTCTTTGAGGTCTTGTACAGCACCGCCTAAATCTGCTTGTGCACTGCGGTCACGAAAGATGCGAATACATCGCTTCAAAACCTCTTTTAATTTCAGATAAGCACACCTCCTACATGCTCTGTTCCATGTCCTGCTCGTACTGAGGACTGTAACCGTGCCGTTGTTTTTTCTTTTTGCTGGGTTTCCGCCGCATACGCTCTTGTTCGTATTTCTGACGCTTGGCATCCGAGTCATAGGGATTTACAAGATTTTCAACAGACTGAGCAAGGTATAAAGCACTGTCGAGGAGAGCAGCCCCACGGCTGTCCGCTTGACCTTGAGCTTCCACGGCAGCATATCCCGGTGCCGGAGCCGCTCCGTCTGCTTCTGAAAGCCCTCCTGCAGCTGCCATTTCAGGCTGTCCTGTGACTTGTCTATCTTGTCGTTCACCGTCTGTGAGATCCTCCTGTGCTGGTCGTTTATGACCAGGCACAGCATGTCTCCCTGCTTGTCGTATATCCCCTGACAATAATCCCGGATGGCTTTCTCGATTTCCGGAGTGGTCGGCAGGGTCGAAATATATTGCCCCAGCGCCACCATTCGTTCCAGCAGCACTGTCTGACTGTTCAGCATGGCATCCCCCAGTCTGATGGAACTGCTCTATTTGGATGTTTGGGCGTATAGCGAGTTATTTGACGATATGGGCAAGGCGCTCATGGAACTGTATTCTTCTAAAGAACAGCGGTATGTGGATGAGGTCCTGGAGGTGCTGGATACCATAGCCCCCAAACACATCTACTTTGAACTGCTTCGTCTGGAATGGCGAGACAGGCTGGAACAGGCCAAGCGGCAGAATTATGAGAATGTGCTTGACCTGCTGCCCCGCAAGGAGCTGACCCATATTCCATCCAATCTCCACACCATGCAGGCGCAGATAAAAACGCTCTTTGCCCATGTTCTGGATTTGGACACCAGCCCCAAGGAGCCGGTGCAAAAAAAGATGGTGCGGTACTATAACTACCGTGGCGATGATCAGTTAAACACCTTTCAGTTTCAGCCCCAGCCTATGAGCTTTGAAGTCATTGACCGCAAAACCTTTACTGAGGTGCTGCATCCGAAAAATATCTATGACATGATTGATTACTTTGTGCGAGAGTTTGTGAAGCTGGAACAGCCTGTGCGCATCTGCAAAAACTGCAAGCGGTATTTTGCCCTCTCCGGGCGTTCCGATACGGAATACTGCAACCGCCCCATTGACGATAAGGGACGTACTTGCCGGGATGTAGGGTCAATCAAGGCTTGGACAGAAAAGCGCAAGAATGATGACATTTTCAAGGTCTACCGCCGGGAGTACAAGAAGCGCTTCGGCTGGATTAAGGCTGGGAAGATTGAGCAAGGTGATTTCTATGCTTGGAGCGAAAAGGCGAGGGAAGAAAAAGCCAAGTGTGATGCGGGGGAAATCTCCTTGCAGGAGTTTACGGAGTGGTTGAATAATAAATAGACGTATATTTAGATTTATTAGAATTTTTATAAAAGGCAAGAGCATTGGCTTTGATGGTCAGTGTTCTTGCCTTTTAATTTATAAAGCTACATAAAAATCTCGATTTATGACGCGTAAAATTTTACCACTTTATTGTATTCCTTCATAATGCTTTGCAAAATATCAACATGCTTAAAATCGCTGTGATATAAGATATTTATTTCGCGGATCATGCTGAGATTCTCAATAGGCAATACTGTAATTTCTCCTTTTTTTAATTCATCAAGACATACGCTTCGCGCGAGGATAGATACCCCTATATCCCGCCGTATGAGGTCTTTAATTGTGGCAATATTGTCGACTTCTAAGATAACATTAAAATCATCAAGCGACATGTTATTACTTTCCAAGTGAGCGGTAAACAGGTTCCTGGTTCCCGATGAGGGTCTGCGAAGAATTAAGGGCTGCTTTTTTAACTCGTTTATGGTTACCATGCTTTTCTTTGCTAAGGGGTTATTATTAGACGTGACCAGCATTAAAGAATCTGTGTCAAGTAGAAGTGAATTAATGCTGGTGTCTTGCACTTTCCCCTCGACAACGGCTAAGTCTACTTCATAATTTTTGAGCATATCATAAAGATTATTTATGGAGTCAGAAATTATAGTTATACTTGTACCCGGATGTTTAGAACTGTACTTACCCAACACTTCTGCCACAGCATTGCTTTCAGCGGTGTGTGTTATTCCAACCGTAAGCCTCCTGACATGGTGCTGTTCATCTAATATATTTTGTTCCATCTTCTGATATAGTGCAATGCTTCTTCGGGCATACTGAATGACAATATTCCCTTCATTTGTAGGCTTTATCTCATTCCCAATACGGTTAAAAATTTTAATATTCAGTTCCTTTTCTAACTGCTTTATGTGTTGGGTTACAGCCGGTTGTGTCAAAGAAAGATGCTCTGCCGCGCGCGTGTAACTGTTAAATTCGACCACTGCTAATAAGGTGTATAATTTAGAATCAATCATCTTGTCCACCTCTTATTATAATAATTATTTATATACACCTAAATTATTATAAATTTACTTTATTTAATTTATGACTATAATGATAACATAAGTTGAGAAAGGCGGCAAGGATAATGAGACAAAAACTTCTATTCGTATGGCATGTTCTTGTTTTTAATGTTATTAAACTGCTGCCGTGCTCTTCCAGTCATTTCAATCAACAATTTTACTTGCCAACGCAAAATTGTTCCGAATATGATTCATGCTATATGAGGATTGCAAAATTCGGGAAAAAACAATCAGGATGGAAAGGCGTTCTCTTAGCTAATATTGCACTCATGCCTTTCTGCCTGCCGCTATGCTTTTCGGCAGATTTGGCAATTCATGTTATACACCTACTTTGGCTAAAAGCGGTTATTAATGTGTTCCTCGCCCTGGTGATGTTAGAAAGGTTTGACATGCTTCGCTTTCGTGACGGGCGAAATTACTTAAAACTTTTTTATCTTTTTAGTTGCTTGGCTTCATCATCATATTGGACTTTAACGTGCGTGTTTTTAGCCGCATTTGAAAATATTGTATTTTAGAGGGGGCATCTGTTCATGGGATATCTTGCAAGCCATTTAAACGATACTACAATAATTCTTATATCTTTATCTATAATTTTGCTGGCTGGATTTTTGGTTACCCGTATAACAAAATTGCTAAAGCTGCCTAACGTGACCGGATATATTATCGCCGGCGTATTAATTGGTCCCTATGTGTTGAATTTAATTCCTCATGAGATGGTTGACAATATGAGCTTTATCAGCGATATTGCTTTGGCGTTTATTGCCTTTGGAGTAGGCCGTTTCTTCAAAAAAGAAGCCTTTCAGGAAACTGGATTTGGGGTCATCACCGTTACTCTGCTGGAATCCTTACTTGCAGGAGTTTTGGTAACTTTATCTTTGTATTTCCTGTTTCGCTTAGATTGGAGTTTTTGCCTGTTGTTAGGAGCTATCGCAACTGCTACGGCCCCAGCCAGCACAATGGTTACTATACGGCAATATCATGCCCGCGGCAATTTTGTAAATATATTATTACAGGTAGCTGCGTTTGACGACGCTGTATGTTTGATAGTGTTCAGCGTGGCAGCCATCGTAGTTAACGCCAGCGCTGGGGCGAATGTTTCTGCCTCTGATGTTTTGATGCCTATGGTATACAATGCCGGAGCGTTGGTGCTCGGCTTTATAAGCGGCATTATATTGGGGAAACTCATGACGCCTAAACGGAGTGAGGATAATCGGCTGATTTTGACCATTTCACTTCTTTTAGGTATTGCGGGGTTGTGTGCTGCGGTAGATGTATCCCCGTTGCTTTCCTGTATGTTGTTTGGCACTACATATATCAACATGACAAAGGATAAAGAATTATACAAACAGGTTGAACGATTTACTCCCCCTATTTTATCCATTTTCTTTGTGGTATCGGGCATGAGCTTGGACATAAGTTCATTTGGCACATTAGGAATAGTGGGCATATCGTATTTTATTATTCGGATAGCAGGGAAATATCTTGGCGCTTATTTAGGGTGCCTTATAGCAAAGACTACTAAGGAAGTAAGAAATTACTTAGGGTTGGCCTTGATTCCTCAAGCGGGAGTAGCCATCGGACTTGCTTTTTTAGGCAAACGAATTTTACTTGATAATATGGGGAATATGCTATTGACGATTATTTTATCATCTTCGGTTCTGTATGAGTTAATCGGGCCAGCCTGTGCTAAAATTGCCCTGATCCGTTCCGGGGCAATAAAAAAGAACAAGATAGCCATTGAGACAGAAAAAGATGAACAACAGATTGAATCCCCCATGAAGAGCAAAACATGCTAAAAGTAAAATAAAGAGTATGGAGAACCCATACTCTTTGCCGGTAGACCTTTAACAGTCTCCCTTGAAAAGATACAGTACCACCTAACCACAGGGTTGTGCTGTATCTCTTATTCGTCATTAGAATGATGCTCGTCTTTGTTTTCTGATGTTTCCGACGAGTCATCACTTTCTTCTGAATCCTCCATAGATTCATATGTACCGATACCGAGGTTTTGAAATCTCGTCAATTGTTCGATCATTTGGCTTGTACGCAACAGTGATACAACAGCGGGGGTTTGGGTCAATGGTGCCATTTGAGCTGCAACTTCCAAGGATTTTATAATTGCCGGTTGTTGAAGATAGGACTGCGTATTCTGATATGCGCTAATAACAGATGGAGAAGGTATTGCTTTTGAGGCTGGCTCAATAGATTTCATAACTGAAGGTTCAGGCAAGTGAGCCTGTGCCATAGATATACTCTCCATAGCTGGTGCAGGTGGCAAAAGGTTTTGCAGTTGTATAGCTGACTGAATAATCGATTGGGACGGAAGCGTACCTAATACCGATGATAACTCAATCATTGATTGATGTATACCAGCAAATTGGTTCTGCACACCTAAGGCTTTCGAAGCTGCTGATTGTTGAAACAAATCGCCATACTCTGCAATCGATCTGCTGAAAATTTCAAGTGCAGGAGATAGTGTTTTTCCTATTTTCATAGCATGTTTATTGAAAATTTTCCTTAGCACTACATGCAACGGAGGATTGGTTGTTGAAATATTGTTCGCAATTTTAGTCAAGGCTTTTTCTTTTCTAATAAACACATACTCTATTCTCATTCCAACACCTCCTCTTTCCATAGTAGCTTTATACTACGCAGTGTTAAAAAAAGCAGCAGCGAAATGTTTTCATTGCATTTTACTGCTACTTTCATATTATAGGGCTTTACAGATAATAAACTCTCAACCGATTTGTCCAAAAGTTTTAAATTTGCTTGCTTTCCTGCAACTTCTCTATGAAGCCCACCCTTTCGGGCTATTTTTTTATGCCGTTTTTCTGATTTTTAAAATGCCACAGCCACTTTGAACTGTTAGTACGTGAAGGAGTCTTTTTTTTGTTTTCTGAAGCATTTCCCTTATCATATTTTGATTTATCAAAACCGCGTTCCTGATGCTGCAAACTAGCCTTTTCATTGACTTTATGATGGTCATCATCTTTTATAGGTTTCTTGTCTGAATTTCCTTTGTCTTTGTCAATGGTTTTGTCTTTTTTGATGCCATTGCTGCTTGGAGATGATTTTGGGGATGATTTTTTCACATCTATCTCAAATTTATCTTTATCCTGGTTTTTATCCATATATTTATTCAGCGATATATTCTCTTTTTTGGCATTGTCAAATGCCTGTTCATCAGCATTATAGAACTTTAACTTTGCATCCACATTGCTCTTTTTTACTGCAGATTCTGTGTATTCAACCAGTTCCTTTTGGCTTATATTTACCTTATCTTTTTTTAACTTTACAAGTGTTACTTCTATATTATTGGGCTTGCTGTCGCCGATATACCCCATATCCTTTGCCTTGGATATAACCTTCCCAAGGGCATCGTTTATATGAAGGCCGTCAAGCGAAACATCCTTTATGAGTTTTGAGCCATCACTGTTTAGGGGTGTTATGCTGCTTACTTTATTATACCTGTTTATGCCTAATTCAAAGCTTGGATTTATATCAACGTCCACATATGCAACCGTAGCCATAGCCTGTTTAAAATATATGAACGGTAAAATCAGTATCATTATTGCTGCAGCTATAGCAGTGCACTTCATAAAGCTCATAGTATTTACAGGTCTGGATGTTATTTCATCGCCAAGCGATATTTCAAAAGGTGGTTTCTTAATGTTTATAAATTTTCCGTCATGTGTCATTATTATAGCGCTGTTTTTGTTTATCTCCATTACAATGCCCTTAACTTTGCCCATCACAATGCCACCTTCCCTTCATTGAAATTTATGTATTCTTTCAGATAGGAATACTCATTCGATGATATAATCACTATTATTGCGATCAAATATTTCCTCCACTGTTCGAGAAACTTCCTCTTTACTCCTGTCAATTCGATTATTTCCTTTATAGGCAAAAGCTTCTTTTTATTCAAAGATTCTATTATGTCTCCCTTTTTTAAGCATTGGAAAGCGACTTTAAACAATTGTTTTCTTGTGTCATTATGTTTTGGGCAGTTTAGAGCCAAATCATTCATTGAAAGTCCGTATTTTTTAAGCTCATCGTTAAACATCATTACTTCTACTGCTCTCTCCTCTTTTTCGGAGGACAGAGCATATCTGTTTATGGCTTCCTCGTTTTCTATATTGTTTAGACTATTTTCATCCATGGCGCACAGGGGGATACTGCGAGCGCCATTTTTTCTAAAATAATCTATAAGCCTGCTATTTATCAACATCCTGCAATATGAATAAAATTGCATACCTCTATCAGGGTCAAAACTTTCTATGGCCTCATTAAAAGCAAGAAGGGCAATGCTGAGTTCATCGTCGTTTGACCAGTCAAGGTTTCTCTTCGCAATATAGGAAGATACCTTTCTGATAAACCACTTATTTGATTCTATAAGCTCGTTTCTGATTTTGGTGTCACCATTCTTTGCAGCTATAACAAGCTCGTTTATTTTGGCTGAGTCCATTTCGTTACCCCCTGCATATATAATTTACGTGATTGTGTAGCGATTTTAAAGGGTAGAAATTTAATTACTTGTTTATTCCGCCATAATTTTGGTATAAGAATATGTTAACATGAAAAAATAAATATTAGTGTGATATAAAAAATAATTTGCTTTGTAATGCACTAATGCACGATGTTGATTTTTTAAGCATCCTGTTCGCCAGTTCACGCTTTTTAAGTTCTAAGGCTTATTGCCAAAGCTTATCAAGAACTTTTGCAACTCACTGCGTTCAGACACGCAAAAGTTCTAGGATTCGCTTCGGCAATTTCGCCAAGAACTTAACAAAAGCGTTCACATCGCTCACTCGGATTGCTAAAAAATCAATACTATACATTGATATGGATGAAAATATAATCAAAAACACAGCCGAGTAATTTGCCGGCAGATGATAGGATGATAATATGACGGGCACGAAAAAAGTGGTTAGCTTAAGGCGCGAAAGGTTTAAGAGAAATATAATAAAGTACTTTATTTCTATTAAAAGATCAATATATAATACAATAACAGATAACAATAATTCGTCAAGTCCTAAAAGCAAAAAGGATGCCAATAAAAGCGGTAAGGCAAAAAATAAATAGAGTTTATAAAAAACTTATGCAGTTTGTACAATACATCTCTTCTTTTTTTGTACATGCCTCCAATAGAAAAAATTTTCCTTTTATTTTATGATTAAGCTGTGTTAAACAGTGTTGCATAAAGTTTTGGCGCTAAAAAATCAATATAGATCGGCTCTATTAAAATATGATGTTAATTTTTTGAGCAATCCGAGTGGACAAGATATGGATGCTCAAAATCAACATCTTTGTTTAACAGGGCCATAAATAAAATGGGGGGATATTATGGCAAAAGTTACTTTAAAGCATATTTACAAAACCTATCCTGGAAATGTTACTGCGGTAAAAGATTTTAACCTTGAGATTGATGACAAGGAATTTGTAGTGCTGGTTGGGCCTTCAGGCTGTGGGAAATCTACAACGCTCAGAATGATTGCAGGGCTTGAGGAAGTAACTTCAGGTGAGCTTTATATCGGAGACAGATTCGTAAATGATGTGGCACCCAAGGACAGGGATATAGCCATGGTCTTCCAGAACTATGCGTTGTATCCTCATATGACCGTATATGGTAATATGGCATTTGGACTGAAGCTTAGAAAGACACCTAAACCTGAAATAGACAAGAGGGTAAAGGAAGCTGCAAAGATACTTGGAATCGAACATTTGCTTGACAGAAAGCCAAAGGCCCTCTCAGGCGGGCAGAGGCAGAGGGTCGCACTTGGACGTGCAATTGTAAGAGAGCCTAAAGTGTTCCTCATGGATGAGCCTCTATCAAACCTCGATGCAAAGCTAAGGGTGCAGATGAGGACCGAAATTGCAAAGCTTCATAAGAGGTTGGAGACGACTTTTATATATGTGACCCACGACCAGACAGAAGCCATGACTATGGGCTCAAGGATAGTAGTGATGAAGGATGGTGTTATAAAGCAGGTTGGGAGCCCGCAATATGTATATGATCATCCTGATAATTTATTTGTTGCAGGTTTTATAGGAAGCCCGCAGATGAATTTTATCAATACTAGGTCCGTGGAGAAGGATGGGAAAATGTTTGCCCAATTTGATGGTTCAAGCCTCCCGATACCTGATGATAAAGCCAGTATAATCAGAGAAAAGGGTTATGTCGGAAAGGATGTCGTAATGGGGATAAGGCCCGAGAACCTTTATGATGGAGAGCAATTCTTAAAAGAGCATCCTGATTATATAATAGACGCCAAAGTTGAAGTTACCGAGCTTATGGGTTCTGAAACATACCTTTACCTAAATGTAGTCAACACAGATATGATTGCAAGGGTCGATTCCCAATCCAAGTCTAAAACCGGTGAGACTATTAAGCTTGGATTTGATATGCCCAAAATTCATATGTTTGACAAAGAGACTGAATTGAGTATATTCTAAGTATAATATATTGCATATCTTGGGGGACGACCATGAAAAGCCTTAGATCTTCCGTTAAAAAGATATCTGAAGTAATAAAAAAAGACGTTGATATACTGGACAGCTATGGCAATATAGTATGCTCATCCAATGCCTCCAGAGAGGGAAATTTTATTGAGAGTGCTGAATTTAAAAATTCAATGCTCATTGATCCAAAATACAATTTCTATATGATGATTGAAGGCGGAAGTGACAAAGAGATATCTCTAGCCAGTATGATTGTTCAGGATAAAATTTATGAAGGAACTGCTGATAATTATCAGCAGTTCCTTATAAATATTTTAAAGGGTTCATATATGCCGATAGGCTCTGATGAAAAAATCGACGGCTTAAAAGATAAATATTTCATAGCATATTGCATCAAACTTTTAACTTCTGAGCATTTTGACAATGCTTACAGTCTTATAAGAAACAGTTTTTATGGTGACTCTAAAAAATGGGTGCTTCCATTTGAAGATAAAATAGTGATTGTGAAAGAGGCGGATTTTGAATTTGATGAAGTAAAAAGCGATGCCAGAATGATAAAAGATATGATAAATACGGAACTGTATACTGATGCTTCAATAGGCGTCGGCAATATTTATAAAGGCTTTATGAACATAAAAAAATCATATGACGAGGCGGTTGAGGCTGTCAGGCTTGGGGACATGTTCTCGCTTCCAGGGAAGATATATGTTATAAATGAGATGCTCATAGAAAGGCTTGTGAGCTTTATGCCTTTTGCAAAAGCAGAGGAGATGGCAGACGGCATACTAAAAGGCAATAGTGAGGATATATTTGATGATGAAATGTTAAGGACCATAGAAGTATTTTATAAAAATAATCTTAACATAAGCGATTCCTCAAGGATACTTTATATACATAGAAATACCCTTCTGTATAGGCTGGAGAAAATACAAAAGGCTACAGGATTGGATATAAGAAAGTTTCAGGATGCGGTGACGCTTAAAATAAGTTTATTGTTAAAATCGAGGAGGCAAATATGAATATAAGATTGATGCCAAGGGTTGAAGATATTGTTCAAAAAAACATAGCTAAAAGCAATGCCATTGTAATCGATATGCTTAGGGCAACCTCGGTCATAACGACTGCTCTATATAATGGCGCACGCGGCGTGATACCGGTGCTTACAGTGGATGAAGCGATGGCTGCAAGGGAAAAATGCAGTGATGTTGTGCTTGGAGGCGAGAGAAGGGGTTTAAAGATTAATGGATTTGATCTTGGAAATTCACCTCTTGAGTATACGCCTTCAAATATTAAAGACAAGACCATAATAATGACAACATCCAATGGCACGAGAGCCATAAAGGGTTGTGAAAGTGCAAATCACATATACATAGGTTCAATGTTAAACGGAAAGTCTGTTGCTGCCAGAGCATCATTAGATGATGCAGACATATCGATCGTGTGTGCAGGCACTTTAGGCAAATTCTCGCTTGATGATTTTATATGCGCGGGTTATATAATAGATGAGCTTATGAAAGTAAAAAGTTATGTGCTTGATGATATAAGCTTTGCTGCCCATTATATGTATGATGCGAACAAAAAAGATGTGGAAGGAATCATAAAGAATGCTTCCCATTACAATTACCTTGTAAGCATAGGATTAGAAGGCGATATAAAATACTGCTGCCGCATGGGCATACTGGATATTGTTCCGGAATATAAAGATGGGATTATATCAAATCCATTTTAAAAACAATCCCTTTGGGCTTACCCCTAAGATGAAAATTTCCACATCGCAGCAAACTCTATTAAAATTCAATGATTAGCATTTCCGTGAAATGAAAATACTATATTTGGATTTTAACTAAATTTATTATCAGGGAGGCATATTCATGTGGAAGTTTTGGCAAATCGCACTGCTGGATTTAATCGTTATAGCTGTTTCATACTTTATATTCAGGTATAGTTTAAGCGGTGAATGGAGGCACAAGGTGTGGGAAAAGTATGTCGACTCATTCAGTGTATTTATAATAATACTCTTTGTGGTAACCGCGTCGATAAACATCATAACGTTTGTAATACTCAATTACCTAAGAATGAAACAATATGTAAACATCATAGCTCCAGCCGTAGTATCGATAATGGTGGGCTTCATATTAGCAAGCGTACCGCATCGCGGGGTCGAAGATTCAAAGGCGGAAGGCAGCAAATAGTTATTGAAAAAACATTATGTAAGCATTATAATTATATAGTAACTCGGGGCGTGGCGCAGCTGGTAGCGCGCTTGGTTCGGGACCAAGAGGTCGCTGGTTCGAGTCCAGTCACCCCGACCATTTATATAAGCGGGTTTATAAAGATGATCATTTATATGTTTGGGTTAAGCATCCTATTAACACCCCAGTATTTTTAGAGGTGTTTTTATTTTGCAGTTTTAGCTGAATCACTTTATTTTTGCTTTTGATTTGCCCCATCTTTTTTATGTGCTTTATCTTATATTCTAAATTTTGTTATCCCTGGTAAATTCAGTTCAGTATAGTCGGCATATTTATACGCAAAATACAGTGATCAGATGGGAAATTATCTTGTTTCCAGGAGGGTTGCGGTGTATCCTTAAAATAGATGGAAATGGAGCGAAGAAATAAGGAGTACCGAAAAAAGTCAACTGCATTCTCTTACTGGAGAGGCAAAAAGGAGAAAGATCCAATGAAAATTCTGATACTCAATGGCAGCCCAAAAGCTGAGAATAGCAATACCCTTAAACTGACCGATTCTTTTGTAGAGGGGATGCGGGAGATAACAAACTGCAAAGTTGATACAGTGCATGTTATCCATAAAAAGATTGCGCCCTGCCGCGGCTGTTTTGCATGTTGGAACAAGACGCCGGGAAAATGCATCGTCCGTGACGATATGGACGATATTCTTCCTAAATTTATCGACGCTGATGTTATAATCTGGAGCTTTCCGCTTTATTATTTTGGCATGCCGTCCCCAATCAAGGCGTTGATGGATCGGCTTCTTCCCTTAAACCTGCCTGCTATGTTGAAAAAGGAGGATGGCAGTGGCGGGCATCCTCCAAGATATGAAAAGCTTATCTATAAGCGTCATGTCCTTATTTCAACCTGTGGATTCTATTCCAGGGAAAACAACTATGAAGCTCTAAAGCGCCAGTTTGAAATTGCTTGGGGCGGATATGGCCGAAAACCGGCAATGATACTGTGCCCGGAGGGAGAACTGTTTCGCGTTCCGCAGCTTAGGCAGCGTACGGACGAATATCTTGTTCATGTGCGGCAGGCGGGCAGGGAGTATGCTAATGATGGCATCTTTTCCGCTCAAACTCAGGAAAAACTCAATGAACTGCTTTTTCCGCCAAACACTTTTATAAAAATGGCAAATGCAAGCTGGGAGACAGACGAGCCGGCAGATAACCGGAATGGAACGCTACCGTCCTCCGGCCCTGCATGGGCTCTTCTTAAGCAGATGGCAGCTATCTATGATCCTGCAGCCTGGATTGGACATGATGTTATAATTGAATTTGTGTTCACGGATCGAGGAGAGACTTATCAGATGGTTCTTGGTAAAGATAATGCCATTGTAAGGGATGATGGTTTTACGGATTATACTACCCGCATTGAAACTCCATTTTCAGTATGGAACGATATTTCATCAGGCAGACTAAATGGCGCTCAGGCAATGATGAATCATAAGTACAAGGTGTCAGGTGATTTTAACACAATGCTGCATATGGATGATTACTTTTCCATACGCAGCGAGAGCGGTTTAGCAAAGCAGGAGGAAAAGTATACTGCTGAGAAAAAAACGAATATGAACTTGATGCTGCTGCCTTGGCTGGCTGTATGGATCGGACTGCCTATCAACCCTCTGTGGGGAGGATTTGCAGGAGTCATTGCGTCGGCTCTGGTGCCCGTTTTTGGCTTTCATCGTAAATTTACGCCTTATGATGTAATCAGCATATTTTTAGGGGCTGTTTTTTCGGCAACCGTACTGGTAGGTGCGCCCGTTCGCATTGTGGTGCCATTGGCTTATTTTGCTTTTGGATTGATGTGGGCACTTTCATGTTTGCAAACGGTACCACTTTCTGCTTGGTACTCGGCCGACAATTATGGCGGGCTGAAAAAGGCGCTTGGCAATCCGCTTTTCGTTAGAACCAACCGCATTTTGACGGCTTGTTGGGCTGCACTTTACTTGATTACTCCGGTTTGGACATGGTTTCTGATGGCTTCCCGATTCGGGGCATGGACTGGTCTTATCAATTCGCTTTGCCCGGCCGCTATGGGGCTTTTTACTGCATGGTTCCAGAGATGGTATCCGGCAAAGGTAGCTGCCGGCCGATAAACACTGCCTAAAAAAGCAAGAAGATTATATCTCTTTTAAGAAACAGAAATTTGCACGGGGAAGCCGGTATATTTTTGTGAAGAGGTGTGAAGGGTGAAAAAGTTTTTTATAAATACAATAAAGTATGTTAAGAAGATTTTTCTGACAGTGGTTATTATCTGTATGCTGATAATTATGATTTCAAAGATTTTTAAATTCAAATTGTCTGGTACATTTTTATATTCTGGCTTGATTTGTCTGATTTTAGGAGGCTTTTCGCTCATAGGGAATATCAAAATATCATCGAGTTATAGATATTTCCAGGTACAGAGCATTTCGCGACCAATTGATCAAATTAGTGCGGATAATTATAAATCGAGGGACAGCAGCTTGCGTTTTCTAATATTCATGAGCAGTATAGGAGCTATATTATTGCTGATTAGCAATATTTTAATTCATTATAATCTTTAAATATTGATTTTTTGAGCATTCCGCTCGCCTGTTCGCATTTGGATTGCTCAAAAAATCAATATCTCTGTTAAACCTACCATTAATTTAAAAATAAACCGGCAAGACCGGTTTATTTTTTCAGCAGCATATCGCCTATCTTATATACATCCCCTGCTCCCATGGTTATAACCACATCTTTAGGTGATGCATTGTTTTTTATATAATCTGAAATGGCTTCAAACGATGATATATACCGAACATCCACACCTTGCTCACTTATCTTTTGGGAAAGTGTTTTTGAATTTATCTCGCCTGTATCCTTTTCTCTGGCAGCATATATGTCTGTCACAATAAGTTTGTCGACATCACCGAATGCTTTAGAAAACTGATCTAAAAGTTTTATGGTCCTGCTGTATGTGTGTGGCTGGAATATGCACCACAATTTATTGTGGGGATAATTTTTGGCAGCAGCGAGCGTGGCCTTGATTTCGGTCGGATGGTGTGCATAATCATCTATGATCGTGATGCCGTTTACTTCACCTTTTTTTTCAAATCTCCTATGGGTCCCATAAAAGTTTAGAAAACTTTTTGAAATTATATCTTTTCCTATGCCGAATATATTTGCGCATGCTATAGCGCATAAGGCATTGCTTATATTGTGTTTTCCGGGAATATTGAGCTTAAAGGTTCCAAAAAATTTTCCTCTGAAGTATGCATCAAATTTTCCACAGCCTTCATTATCATATGATATATTGTCTGCTCTCCAATCGGCTTTTTCATTGAGCGCAAATGTTATGACATTAGAATTTGCTCCTTGAGCGGCTTTCATAGCATTTGCATTATCTGACGATACAATGAGGTATCCATCGCTTGGTATAAGGCTTATAAATTTTCTAAAGGATTTTATTATATCTTCAATCCCACTGTAATAGTCCAGATGGTCGGCATCTACATTGAGCACTATTCCTATGTATGGATATAATTTTAAAAAACTTCCGACATATTCACATGCTTCCGTTATAAAATAAGGGCTTTTCCCCTGCCTTACATTTCCACCTATTGCATCCAGCTCCCCTCCCACCATGACAGTAGGGTCAAGCTGGGCATTTGTCATTATTATAGAAATAAGAGAGGTGGTCGTAGTTTTACCATGTGTGCCTGCAACGGCAATGCCATATTTATATTGTTTCATTATCTGTCCTAAAAACTCAGCCCTGTCAACAACAGGTATTTTTAATTCCCTTGCTCTTATGAGTTCAGGATTGTTGTCTTTTACCGCAGCGGTGTATACAATGAGATCAGCATCATCCACATTTTCGCTCCTGTGCCCTATATAGATTTTTGCTCCTTTGCTGACTAACCTATCTGTTATAGCAGAGCTTCGCATATCTGAACCTGATACCCGATAACCATAGTAAAGCAAAGTTTCTGCCAGGCCGCTCATACTGATTCCGCCTATTCCAATGAAATGAACTTTAAGGTTTTTATCCCTGTTAATGTTAAAGTCTATCAATGTATACACTTCCTTAAATAAGTCTATAATTATACTAAAATGCATATCATTATAAATTATATACTATTATATATGGTTTTTAAACATATGCAGGTCGGGTAATCATAAATATAACTTAAATACTATTATATTCACGGATGTTTAATTGTTTACATGGTATTTGATAAATCATATTAAGAAGTTGTTGAAATATTACAAACAGTGCTGTAAAATAGTGAATAATAAATTAAAATTTTGATGTTAATGTTCGTAGGATTAGGAGTGATAAAATGGATAAGCTCCATAGGAATGAAAGGATAGGGGCATTAATTAAAATACTCTCTGATAATCCTAATAAGATATTCACATTCGGTTATTTCACAGAGTTATTCAATGCTGCCAAGTCTACCATAAGTGAAGATATAGCTATTGTAAAAGATACCATGGAGAAGTTCGGTTTCGGAATCGTCGAAACCATATCAGGCGCTGCAGGGGGCGTCAAGTACATTCCGCTGATAAGCAAAGAAAAGGCTAAAGCATTTGTGCGCGATTTATGTACAAGGCTTGTAAATCCGGATAGGATAATCCCCGGGGGATACATATATATGACCGACATAATATATTCACCTGAGATCGTAAATATAATAGGAAAAATATTGGCTTCACAATTTGTCGGGCTTGATGCGGATTATGTGCTCACAGTTGAGACCAAGGGAATACCGATATCTTTGGTAACTGCAATGAATTTGAATATACCGCTTGTGATTGTTAGGCGCGACAGCAAAGTAACTGAGGGGCCTACAGTGAGCATAAATTATATAACAGGTTCTTCAAAGCGCATACAGACGATGTCTCTTTCAAGAAGAGCGATAAGAGAGAACACAAGGAGCATTTTTATCGATGATTTTATGAAAGCAGGGGGAACTGCAAACGGTATAATTGAGCTGATGAGGGAATTCAGAAATGAAGTAGTGGGAATTGGAGTGCTTATCGAGACATTAAAGCCTGATAATAAACTGGTTAAAAATTATATATCATTGTTGACATTGGATGAGGTTGATGAGCATAAAGGCGTAATTGGAATAGAGCCGTCGGCCTTGTTTGTTTAAAATAATTGTGAAAATCAGAAAAAAATCCAATTCTTTATTAAAAAATGTGATATTTTTGCAGGAGATTTCAAAATTTTAGAGAAATATAAATTACTTGAGCAACTGGAAGGTGGTGAAATCATGCAGATTACAGATGTCAGAATCAGAAAAATTACGGCAGAGGGGAAGATGAAGGCTATAGTATCCGTAACTCTGGACAATGAGTTCGTTGTACATGATATAAAGATAATCGATGGCCAGAACGGCTTATTTATAGCGATGCCCAGCCGTAAGACACCCGATGGAGAATTCAAAGATATTGCACACCCCATCAACACCTCTACAAGAGAAAAAATACAAAACGCTATTCTTACGGAATACGAAAAAGTCATAAGCGAAGAAGCCAAGGGTGCTTAAAGGAGTCTAAAGGGGACTCCTTTTTTAATGATTGGCAAGCTTCTTTATGATTAGTACCTATTGGAGCAATTTTATCTTTTACTTTTAAAAGATGGATCTGCTCTTTTAATTTTATAAAAATATATTATTACTAGTTTAAATTTTTTTCAAGACCTATTTTTAAAAAATATGGTTTTGTCAAAAAAGTTGAATTGTTATTTTTAATACAATATAATATTGAAGGATGATTAAAATAGTTTTATTTGACTTTTTCAAGTATTTTATATAGGTCGTATACTTTAAAAATAGCCAATGTAGATGGCCTATGAAAACAGTCCATTTTGTATTAAGAAAATTTTTAATTTAAAACTTAGCTCATTATAAAGAGGTGTTTAAATTTGGATAATGTCTGTGCTGTTATACTTGCAGCAGGTGAAGGAAAGAGGATGAAATCAAAGCACCCGAAAGTCATACATAAGCTGTGCGGAAAGCCAATAATACAGCATGTGGTGGATTCTGTGACAGGTGCCGGTATTTCAGATATAATAGTTGTAATTGGACATAAAGCAGAAGAAGTCAAAGAATGCGTAGAATCTGATGTTGATTTTGCGCTGCAGGAAAAACAGCTTGGTACTGGTCATGCTGTTATGTGTGCGAGCGATTTAATCAAAGAACGCAACGGCAATGGTACGACTCTCATATTATATGGCGACTCTCCCTTAATAAAATCTGAAACGCTATGCTCTTTAATTTCATATCATAGGAACAATGGATTTCATGGGACAGTGCTTACAACTGAATATGATGATCCTGCAGGATACGGAAGGGTAATAAGGGATTCGCGTGGAAATGTTGAAAGAATCGTGGAACAAAAAGATGCAACCGATGAGGAGAAAAAAGTAAGGGAATGCAATTCCGGGATATACTGCTTTGAAACAGAAAAATTGTTGGACGCCCTCAAGCTTATTAAAAATGACAATGCTCAGAAAGAATATTATTTAACAGATGTAATAGGCGCTATGAAAGGTTTGGGTTTAACGATAGGGGCTTATAGCATATCCGACAGTACTGAAACTGTGGGAATAAACTCTAGAATTCAACTTGCAGATGCTGCGTCCATAATGCGTCGTAATATTGTGAACAAGCTTATGCTGGATGGAGTAACGATCATAAATCCTGAATCCGTGTATATAGATAAAGATGTTTCTATAGGGATGGATACAGTGATATATCCCGGCGCAATAATTGAAGGTAAAACAACAATAGGAGAGGACTGCATAATCGGTCCGAATACCAGGATTGTGGACAGCATAATAGAGGATGGCGCTGATATAAACAGCTCTGTTATATTGGAAAGCAGCGTTAAAGCGAAAGCCAAAATTGGTCCTTTTGCATATATCAGGCCTCAGAGCGTGATAGGAGAAGGAGCAAAGATAGGCGATTTTGTCGAGGTCAAAAAGTCTGTCATCGGAAATGGTACAAAGGCTTCCCACCTGACATATATAGGCGATGCCGAGGTCGGGAAAAATGTAAACTTCGGTTGCGGTACCATTACCGTCAACTATGATGGAAATACGAAATATAAGACCCTAATTGGAGACAACGTATTCATAGGATGCAACACAAATCTTGTTGCGCCTGTAAAAGTAAATGACAACTCATATATTGCAGCAGGTTCTACGATTACCGACGAAGTGCCTGAAGGGGCGCTGGCAATTGCCAGAGAAAGGCAAACAAACAAAGAAGGATGGGCAAAGAAACGAAATCTTTATAGAAAAAATAAATAGGAGGAAATTCTAATGATAACCCACGGTAAGAACATAAAAATATTTACTGCAAATTCTAACCCCAGTCTTGCCAATGAAATTGCAGGTTTGTTGAATGTTAAGATGGGGAATTCCAAGGTAGGTAGATTCAGCGACGGAGAAATATCGGTAGATATAAATGAGACAGTAAGAGGTGCTGATGTATTCGTCATACAATCAACCAATAATCCTGTTAACGACTATCTTATGGAACTATTGATAATGATAGATGCGTTTAAAAGAGCTTCAGCCGGCAGGATAACTGCTGTAATGCCTTATTACGGGTATGCTAGGCAGGATAGAAAGGCAAAGGCTAGGGATCCGATCACTGCAAAACTTGTAGCTGATTTAATAACTGCCGCGGGTGCTGACAGGGTACTGACAATGGATTTGCATGCAGCTCAAATACAGGGATATTTTAATATACCGGTCGATCACTTGCTAGGGGTACCAATACTAGCAAAATATTATCTTTCTCAAAATCTTAAAAATGTGGTTGTTGTATCACCTGATTTAGGGAGTGTAACAAGGGCAAGAAAGTTTGCCGACAGGCTTCATGCTCCAATTGCCATAATAGATAAGAGAAGACCTAAAGCAAATGTTGCTGAAATAATGAACATAATAGGAGATGTAAAAGGCAAGACGGCTTTGCTAGTTGATGATATGATAGATACTGCCGGGACCATTACCCTTGGAGCCAAGGCTCTAATGGAAGCAGGAGCCACGAAAGTGCTTGCTTGCTGTACCCATCCGGTGCTGTCGGGTCCTGCAGTGGAAGAGCTGGAAAAATCCGTGATTTCGGAGCTTGTGGTATTGAATACAATAGCTATTCCAGAAGAAAAAAGATTTGATAAATTAAAAGTGCTTTCAGTAGCGCCTGTATTTGCAGAAGCTATAAAGAGAATCTATGATGATGTTTCCGTGAGCAAGCTTTTCGAGGAATAAAGTAGAATATATTTTATATGCTTGAAAATTTGAACAACAAATAAAAGCTCTACAGTTTAGAGGCTGTTGTATAATGAATAAATTATTCATTATACAACAGCCTCATTTATAAATTTGAGAATAAATAACGGAAACGATCCATGAGATCAGTCCATTTCATATAAGGAAAATTCTAATTTTGCTGAGGATTGATTATAAGTATATAATATATATTATAGCTAAAGGATTGGAGGTTTTAATATGGATGCCACAAATAAATTGCTGCTGGTAGATGACGATAGGAACATTTGTGAACTGATAAAGATGTATCTGGAAAAGGAAGGATATACTTGTGTACAGGCGTATAACGGGAGAGAAGCAATTGAAAAGATGGACCAGTCCATTGAGCTTGTGGTGCTTGATATAATGCTGCCCTTGATGAATGGTTGGGATGTGCTTAAGGAAATAAGAAAGCATTATGACACGCCTGTAATAATGCTTACTGCAAAAGGTGAAACGTTTGATAAAGTGCTTGGGCTTGAACTGGGGGCTGATGATTATATAGTAAAACCATTTGAGCCGAAAGAACTTGTAGCCAGGGTGAAAGCGGTCTTAAGAAGATATAAGCCTGTTGAGACCTCAAAGACCATAGAATATGAAGGAATCACAATCGATATGGAAAAATACCAGGTGATAATACGTGGCCGCACAATAGAGATGCCCCCTAAGGAGATTGAGCTTTTGTATTTTTTAGCCTCTAACCCTAATAAAGTTTATACACGTGAACAGCTTTTGAATGAGATATGGGGATATGACTTTATAGGCGATTCAAGAACGGTTGATGTCCATGTAAAAAGGGTAAGGGAAAAAATAGATACTGAAAATGTAAATTGGAGCTTGAAGACCGTATGGGGCGTAGGATACAAATTTGAGGTGAAATAAAAATGAAAGTCAAGCCCAATTTTATGAAAACAAGTCTTTACTCAAAGCTTGTACTTACATTTTTTGCTGTGATATTGATAAGCTTTATATTCCTCGCATTGACTCTTTCAGCTTGGTTTCGCACTTACTATTATAAACAGAAAAAGCAGGCAATGCTTTCTCAAGCTCCGGTGTTTATTGATTTGTATGAAAAGCTGAGTTATGGAAGCATTAAACCAGAGGAGTTTTTATCATATTTAAGTTCTCTTGATACTTATCTCAACTCGAAAATATGGATAATCAATCAGTATAAAATCGTTTATGGAGTTTCAAATGCAAAAGAAGATGGAGAACTATTGTCTACGCAGATATCCAACCCCGATGTCGATTTGGTATTGAAGGGCAATATAGTAGCTGGGGAAGGGATGTTTGCCGAAAGGTTTAAGAAGCCAATGTATACTGTTATGTTCCCGCTTGTCATAAATAATCAGATCGCCGGCGCTGCGATAATGAGCACTCCTATGACAGGCATTGAAACTGAACTTTACAGGATATATTCTTTTATATGGCTGGCAGCACTTATAGCTGTAGTTGTTTCCACATTTATAATATATTATTTTTCACAAAGCATTCTCATAAAGCCTCTATATGAAATCAATAAGACTGCGCGTGAAATATCTGATGGAGAATTTGAAAAGAGGGTGAATATAACTTCAAAGGATGAAATAGGACAACTTGCGGAATCGTTTAACTACATGGCGGATACACTTCAGAACCTTGAAAACATGAGAAGGGATTTTATTGCAAACATATCGCATGAATTAAGATCACCTATAACAACTATAAGGGGATTCATACAGGGCATACTCGATGGGACTATACCTAAGGACAAACACAGCTATTATTTATCGATTGTCTTGGATGAATCAAAGAGGCTTACAAGGCTTATTTCAGATGTGCTTGACCTGTCAAGGCTTGAGTCCGGGGAATTTTCATTGAGGATGGGAGTTTTTGATATAAATGAACTTATAAGGATAATAATAATAAAGTTTGAGAAACAAATTGAATCTAAAAAACTCAATGCCGATGTCCTGCTCGCCGGCGAATTTTTGTACGCATACGGGGATAAGGATAGGATAGGACAGGTGATAACCAATCTTTTGGATAATGCCATAAAGTTTACGGGTGAAGGCGGAAAAATAAGCGTGAGTACAAAAATCGAGGGAAAGAAAGTTATTGTCAGCGTTGGAGACAGCGGGACCGGCATCCCTGAGGATGAATTAAAGCTTATATGGGATAGGTTCCATATGGTTGATAAATCGAGGACCAAAAAGAAAGGGACCGGACTTGGACTCTCGATTGCAAGACAGATTATAAATCAGCACAATGAAAAAATATGGGTAGAATCAAAGGAAGGCGTAGGTTCCACATTTTCATTCACACTTAAAGCCGAGCAAAATATATAACGAGGCAATAGGTGTATCCTACTTTTGATATAGGTACAATTTTAGTTTTCAAGGGGATGAGTTAATCTTTTGACTCGCTCTAACGTGCGAAGATAAGAAAATTTTTCTACAGCCGAAAAACCTTCTGATAATACGTTATAATTATTTTACAGTTTGTTCACATAATATTCAAACTAAACAAATATAATTAAGCCGTAATTGAGGCGGTTCATGCCCGCATGGAGGTGTTTTTTATGGACGACATGAATTTTAATGATAATATTGATAAAAATATAAATCCGGATAATGCAAATCAGGAGAAGGCTTCGGCAAATCCAAATGATGGACCTGCTGCAGATATGTATGGAGATACTAAAGAAAATCAAGAGAATCTGATGCCAAAGGTATGGGATGATTTTAATGAAATCGACTCAAATCTTGATTCGGAAGGCCGAAAGAATGGGACCATAAATATACAGAGTGTTCCAGTTAAAAGGAAATGGATCAGGAAGGCTATTCCATTTATCGCATGCATCGTTGTTTCCGCACTTATCGGAGGAATTGCAGGAGGAGCATATACCAATTACTTGATAAGCAAAGATAAAAATTATGATACCCCTATTACGATAAGCCAGAGCGGCTCGAGCAATCAAGCATATCAGGCAGCTTACACTCCTCCATCCAGTCTGATTGCCAAAATTGCATCGGATACAGGCCCGTCGGTAGTGGGAGTTGACACTGAACTCGTATCCCAAGGTTTTTTCGGGCAAAAGCAAGTGGCTCAGGGATCAGGTTCCGGTATAATATTTGATAAAAGAGGTTATATAGTGACCAACCAGCATGTTATAGATGGAGGCCAAAAAATATATGTGACTCTTCCTGGCAAACAAAAGTTAACGGCTCAATTGGTAGGCCAGGATAAGATAAGCGATATTGCGGTGCTTAAAGTAGACAGGGACAATTTGCCGGTTGCAAAGTTTGGGGATTCGTCAAAGGTAAGAGTCGGCGATCTAGCGATTGCAATAGGAAATCCACTTGGCGAAGAGTATGCAGGTACGGTTACATCCGGAATAATAAGCGCCTTAAACAGGACGATCGATATTGACGAGGGCGAATACAGCAGGAGATACAAATTGATACAGACCGATGCTGCCATAAATCCAGGTAACAGCGGCGGAGCACTTATAAATGAAAATGGAGAAGTAATAGGCATAAATTCAATAAAGTTTGCTGATAGCGAGATTGAAGGCATGGGATTTGCAATTCCTATAAATGATGTAAAGACGATAGTGGATCAGCTGCTCAAAAACGGATATGTAAGCCGTCCTTATCTTGGAGTCAGTGTAGTTACGATAACCGAAAAAATGGCCAGCCAATATAAATGTCCTGCAGGGGTAGGAGTTTATACAGTGCAGAGAGGAAGCGCTGCTGAGGCGGCAGGATTAAAGCCGAATGATGTTATACTCGAGATAGATGGCGTAAAATTGAGTACCAATGAAGAGCTCATAAATGAACTTCAGAAACATAAAGTTGGAGATTCGGTAAAGCTTAAAATCTGGAGGGATGGTTCAAATCTTACGATATCTATAACTCTTGGAGAAGACAAGGGCAGCACCAACTAAATTTTAAATATGCTATACACTAAATATTGCCGCATCGGTATTTCCGATGCGGCAATATCTATTTATTCTCCACATTAATACGATATGTTTATATTATTTTTTGTAGAATAAACCATATATTTACATTTATGCCAGACAGCATTTAAAAAATCAGGCTGATAAATATCATATGATGTCATTAGAAAATTTTTACAAAAGCCATTCGATATATTATAATTTTGGTGCTGAGTTGATATAAAACGGTTCATATTTTTTAAAGTGGGAGGAATACATATGAGAAAGAAAGCTGTTGTTATTATAATCAATGCTGCCATGATTTTTTATATATCGATTTTAATAATTTTTACGATATCAAAGATAGGTTCATATCATAATAAATACAAAATCGATCGCATAGGAAATATAGGCTTTATAATAGCTGATTCAGACTATGGTGTTGATACCATAGATGCCGGAGATATCGTACTTGCGGATTTGGCGGATTTCAAACCGAAAGAAGGAGATGTTGCAGCATATAAAGACGGGGACAGTATCAAATTTGGCGCAGTCGGCAGCATTGCTGATGGAACAGTCAGTATGAAAAATAGAGGGAGTGCTATAAAATCGGATTATATAGCTGGAAGGTATTTGTTCAGTATCCCGCTTTTAGGATATGTTTTCAGCTTTAAAACGGCACCGGTTTTAAGTACAGTCTGCATCATCGTTCCATCGGTCCTAATATTTTATTATATTCTAATCCTACTGGCAGATGACATGGCGGATAGACGGGCGCATAGAAAAAAGATAATGCGCAGAAAAGACAGAAGGCGTGTCAGATATAAAAAAGAGGGAATGGATTTTAACAAGAAGGCGGCAATGTAATTTGCCTCCTTTTTTAAAAGGCTCTGTTTAACAAAGATGTTGATTTTGAGCATCCTGTTCGCCTATTCGCACTTTATAAGTTCTAAGGCTCATTGCCTTGTTCATCAAGAACTTTTGCAAACTCACTTCGCAAAGTCAGCAAAAGTTCTAGGATTCGCTTCGGCAATTTTGCCAAGAACTTAGCAAAAGTGCTCATACCGCTCACTTGGATTGCTCAAAAAATCAACACTAAACTTTAACATAACCTTTTTAAAATA